>JAAUYJ010227919.1_pt1 | contig 21914 bp, 22 predicted proteins | sample 7278031 | NCBI WGS metagenome assembly JAAUYJ01 (sample SAMN14350222, study PRJNA611818) | marine sediment metagenome | isolation source: surface marine sediment (1.8m) | place: French Polynesia: Moorea | collected 2018-08 | reverse complement strand
TTTTAAAACGTTGCGGTTTTGGTTTTAGGAATGTAAATAACTTCAAAAATAGAGCTTTATTGTTTTGGCATCTAGCTGATAGCTTAGCATAGTATGTACTGTAGAACCGACAGCCCCACCAAAACCACCTCTTTGCATATCAGAAATATTAACCCCCAATGCACCTCCAATAGAGGTAGCTAAGTTCCCATAAACTTTGCTTCCTTGTCGGGCCATCTCTTCCGCGGTTCGTCTCGTAATTGTTCTTCCTGGTAACATAGAACTGGTAGCATGAATAGGAATCATTTGACCATCAAGAATGATAGATTCTGCTACTAATAAAGCCCCGTCTTGATAAGGTTGAACTTTCAAACTAATAGGAGTATTAGCTGGAATAATAATGTCTCCTGATGGGGACTTAATATCCTGCATTAATGGTAGAATGATAGGTGAAGAATCTCCTTGTCCCACATCAACAATGGTATTCTGGGGGAAGGTAACTAATAAGGCTGTAGATTTCGGTAAAACAATCCCTTGATTAACAACAGATTCCTGGGGAACTGAAGCGTTAATGATGATGTCAGCATAGGGTGTAGCTGTGGCGGGTACGGTTAGGCTAACCAGGGAAACCAGAGCTAGAGATACTTTAAATAACTTCATGATGGGACTACTGAGGTTTTGTGTTTGTTTTCTACACTGATTAAGTCGTTGTCATGACCTATAGCTTATGCAGCAATCGTGTGGCGGCAAGATTTGATCCCATTTAGAAATATTATGCTATACTTAATATATCTATAAACTCGTTTACTACCTAGAGTTTGTCATCTATAAGACCGATGTTGATGTGGTGGACTAAGCACTTGTTTTAGTACAACTGTAATTAACCACCTTCTACCGCTAAGACTTACAGCCCCCTTGATGGAGTAAGGCTTTATCCTAAGTGGCTTCAAAAAACAAGATGAAAACCCAACGGTCTATTAATCAGGTGACAAACCACTTAAGGGAAGCAACTATATCACAGGAGTCCTCTGCCTGATGGATTATTTAGAAAAAGTTCTAGAAAAGCTCAAAGAATGGGCGCAAAAGCTAATTGAAACCTTACTAGGCCCTCAAGCCGAACCAGAGCCCGAACTTATACCAATTCCAGTCAACGATCCACGAAGTCACCGTCATCGATAAAGTATGTCTGGTGTTTACCCTGAATCTTCTAGTAAATTAAGCTTTCTCATTATCCACGGACCCAACCTTAATCTTTTAGGAGTTCGTGAGCCCGGTATCTATGGTTCCGTTACCTTAGAAAGCATTAACCGCCTTCTCGTTGAGAAGGCGGAGTCTTTTGGCGTTGATTTATCAGTCATACAATCCAATCATGAAGGTGTTTTAGTGGATGCCATACAGAACTCTCTGGGTAAGCATCAAGGAATTATTATCAATGCAGCAGCTTATACCCATACAAGCGTTGCCATTAGAGATGCTTTATCTGCGGTCAAAATACCTACAGTGGAGGTTCATCTAAGCAATATCTATCAACGGGAAATTTTCCGTCATCACTCCTATATTGCGCCTATTGCTGTGGGACAAATTAGTGGTTTTGGAGCCAATAGTTATTTGTTGGGATTAGAGGCATTGTATCAGCATCTAACCCAATGACAAGGTTAATACCCCAAAGTCAACGCCCCTGGTTTACGGGGATCAGAAGCTCCAAAAAATTGATTATCTTCATAGATAATGCTTTGGGTACTTCCCATGGCATGACTACCATCAATCTGATGTCCTTTTCCTTCTAACAATTCGAGGGTATCACCATTCAACCCTTCTTCAACTCTAAGAAGATCAGGAAACCATTGATGATGAACACGGTGGGCATTAGTTGCTTCTGCGATGTTCATCTTATGGTCAATTACATTCATAATAATTTGTAACGTTGTGGTGATGATACGACTTCCCCCCGGACTTCCTGTTACCAACCAAGGTTTTCCTTCCTTCATCACAATAGTAGGAGTCATGGAACTGAGCATACGCTTTTCGGGGGCAATTTTATTCCCTTCCCCTCCTAATAATCGAAAAGCATTAGGACTTCCAGGCTTAGCGGTAAAATCATCCATTTCATTGTTTAATAATATCCCCGTTCCTGGAACAACCAAACCACTTCCATAACTAAAATTCAAAGTATAGGTATTCGCCACGGCATTACCATAACTATCCATTACAGAATAATGGGTTGTTTCCTTACTTTCATCAACTTGAAAAGCCGGATGAGGAAGAACACTTTGACTGGGGGTTGCTTGATGGAGATTAATTTTTTTAGCTAAACTATTGCCATAAGATTTAGATATTAAACGAGTAATGGGAACATCAACAAAATCCGTATCTCCCATAAATTGGAACCTATCGGCATAAGCCCATTTCATGGCTTCAATCATGACATGAAGGGTAGAAGCTCGATTGTGCCCCAAAGAAGAGATAGAAAAGTTTTCTAAGATGTTTAACATTTGCACTAAATGAACCCCACCAGAACTCGGAGGAGGCATAGAATAAACTTGATAACCTCGATAGTTTCCTTCAATGGGTTCTCGAATAATCGGCTTATATTTGGCTAAATCTTCCTTGGTAATCAAACCATTATTTGCGGCCATATCAGCCACAATTTTATCGGCTATGTCTCCTTGATAAAAGGCATCTTTCCCTTCTTTGGCAATTAATTTGAGGCTGTTAGCCAAATCGGTTTGTTTTAGGGTTTCTCCAATTTCATAAAGGCTACCATCAGGTTTATAAAAAATACTAGAAGTTTGGGGAGATTTTTGTAACCATCTTTTAGCAAAAATGAGAGAATTATATAAATCCTCATCAACAATCATCCCTGTTTCTGCCAGTTCAATGGCCGGTTGTAAAGCACGATTTAAAGAAATAGTGCCATATTTTTCCAAGGCCATAATTAACCCCGCCACCGTTCCTGGAACTCCTACCGCTTGATGAGAGAACCTGATCTGCTCTTGATTCACATTACCATTTTCATCAAGAAACATATCAGCCGTAGCAGCAAGGGGAGCTTTTTCTCTATAATCCAGTGCGATAGTTTTTTGGGATTCGGCTAAATGAATTAACATAAAACCCCCTCCCCCCAAATTACCCGCACGGGGCAAAGTAACCGCCAAAGTAAAGCCAATGGTTACCGCCGCATCGACGGCATTCCCTCCCTCTTTTAAAACCGCTAAACCCGCCTTTGTGGCTAAATCTTCTTGGGAAGCAACCATACCGTTTTCAGCAATAACAGGATGAAAAACGGCTCGATAATCATAGATGGGTGAATCTTGAGCAATGGCATCAACGCCATTAAGATTAAGACAAAAGATAAGAGAAAATACTTTAAAGATTCGCTTCATGATTCTCTATGGTTACGTCTTCAACTACTTCTTCAATTTCGGCTGGTTTTTTCATAACCAAGGGTTTTTTTTCTAGTTCTGGTAAAGCCAATAATTCTCTTTCTTTCTGTTTAATAGGTGTTGGCATTAATATGGGTAAAGGTTCCGTTTCATCACGCCAATAAGTGGCCACTGGTAACGTATGTTCTAAATCTTCTAACAGGCGAGGAATAACCATCATGGCGTGTAGTTCCCCAATTTTCTCCGCCTCGTGCATTCCCGCTTCAATAGCCACAGCTACATTGGCCACAGAGCCCCGAATAATCGCTGTACATAGTCCATCCCCAATAATTTCGTAGGAAGCCAACTGTACATCAGCGGACTTTAACATCGCATCAGCAGCCCCCACCATTGCAGGAAAGCCTCTAGTTTCGAGGAGTCCAATGGAACGATTGCTCAGACGACTGTAACCTTTTTGTTGTTGGGCGATTTCCACCAAATGACTACCAATAGGAAAAACGGCCTCTAGATTAGGCATGGGGCGAGCAATCACCAACTTAGAAATTAATTGACCAAACTTTTCGGCTGTTTTTGCTCCTTCTTCCACGGCAAGACGAACATTGGCCACCTTCCCCCGCACAATGGCAGTACAATGTCCACTGCCAATTTTTTCATATCCCACGAGGGTAACATCAGCCGACTTGAGCATCATGTCGGCAGTTCCCACAATGGCAGGAAAACTATGAGTTGAGACAAGACCTAAAGCGCTATCACTGGGTAAGTGAGATGATTTCATGCGTGGTTGTGGGGATGAGACTTGGCGGTGGTTAAACGTGGCAAGATGGGTCATGTATGGCTATATATAATTTATCTATTGCTTGTTAAGAATTATCTGTTATCTGTCCCTAGTGTACCTTGTTCCTACGGGTCTTGACCAACACAACAATCAAAACCAGCAATCCAGGAATAGGGTTTTTATGCCTCAATTGCTTTACATTTCTTAACAATAAGCCTTTGTGTCCAGGGTTTTATCTGGGAAATTTAACAATGTGGAACCTATTTGAGAAATCATGCTTATAATCGGTACAGGATTCTTTATAATCCAAACATACTTCTTAGTTAACCTTTACATTTAGTTATTTTTTGTGCAATGCCTCGAATACTGATAATTGAAGATGACGATGCAATTAGAGACCTTATTGCCACTAACCTACAGATGGCTGGTTATGATGCTAACCAAGCCCCTGATGGAATCACCGGCAAGGCTTTAGCGGTGCAATTACAACCGGATCTAATCATGTTAGATTTAATGTTGCCCAAAGTTGATGGATTTACCGTTTGCCAAAGATTACGACGGGATGAACGGACCTCAGATATTCCAGTGTTGATGTTGTCAGCCCTCGGACAAACCCAAGACAAAGTCGAAGGATTTAATGCTGGGGCAGATGATTACTTAACCAAGCCTTTTGAATTGGAAGAAATGCTTGCTAGAGTGCGGGCGTTATTAAGAAGGACCGATCGCATTCCTCAGGCTGCTAAACATTCAGAAATATTGAATTATGGCCCATTGACCTTAATTCCTGAACGATTTGAAGCCATTTGGTTTGAAGAAACTGTCAAGTTAACCCATCTAGAATTTGAGTTACTGCACTGTTTACTACAACGTCATGGTCAAACAGTTTCCCCTAGCGAAATACTTAAAGAAGTTTGGGGATACGATCCAGATGATGACATTGAGACCATTAGAGTTCATATTCGTCATTTGCGGACAAAATTGGAGCCAGATCCCAGACATCCTTGTTACATTAAAACCGTCTATGGGGCTGGCTACTGTCTAGAATTGCCGAGTTCCGAACAGTTGCCCTTGTCTACCGATGCTGCAGTAGTGTAAATGGTTCCGAAACATAGGGATTATCGTAGGGATTATCGGGTGACAAAATCCCTGAATGTGGAAGTGGGGGGCATCTTTAAAATTGGTTCACTTGTAACAAGAGAACTATAGGCTAAGATGATAAGTTTAATTGTTTAGAACATCTAGGAATCATCGTTTCCCTTTATGTCACCCCCCATTCAACTTCTTTCCCCTGAGATTGTTAATTTAATCGCTGCTGGAGAGGTGATTGACTCTTTGGGGGCTGTGGTTCGAGAATTAGTGGAAAATGCCATTGATGCCAAAGCCACCCGTTTAACCATTTCTTTATTTCCTGAACTTTGGCAGGTAATGGTTGCCGATAATGGCAAAGGAATGTCTTTGGATAACCTACGTCATTGTGCCAAAGCTCATTCTACCAGTAAGATTTTTAAGCTCGATGATCTCTGGAAAATCAGCAGCTTAGGGTTTCGCGGAGAAGCCTTATTTAGTATTGCTCAAGTGGGAGAGTTACGGATAAAAAGTCGTGATGCGATGGAGAATAGCATCGGATGGTGTGTTGATTATAATCGGCAAGGAAAAGCGGTAAAAGAAGCGACCTTCCCAATGGCATCAGGAACGATTGTAACGGCTTCTAATCTCTTTGGGTCTATGCCAGTCCGCCGACAAGGTTTACCGACCTTCTCGCAACAATTAAGGGGGATACAGAGCATGATTGAGAATATGTCTCTGTGTCATCCTCAGATTACTTGGCAGATCCACCAGAGTAATAAATCCTGGTTAACCATCAGTAGTGGGAAAACTCCCCAGCAGATTTTACCCCAGATATTGAAGTCAGTCCATTTCAATGATTTACAATTTCTCTGTGAAAGGGTTGAAACACCTTCCCAAGAAGAAGCTAGGATAGAGATGGTGTTAGGATTGCCCGATCGCTGTCATCGGGGTCGTTTGGACTGGCTAAAAATTGCCGTTAATGGTCGCGTGGTGCGATCGCCTCAGTTGGAACAAACAGTGTTAGCGGGGTTAAGTCGAACTTTACCCAAAGGGCGTTTCCCTATTGGGTTTCTCCATTTAAAATTGCCCCCCTCAGAAATTGATTGGAATCGTCATCCGGCGAAAACAGAAATTTATTTACAATCCCTGGACTTTTGGCGGGAAAAAATTACGCCAATGATTGAAAAAGCGTTAAAGTTATCTCCTTTAACTCTAACAACATCGGCTGACAATCAGCGTGTCAAAAAGTTACTGAAAGCTTCAGAAAATAAAGGCATTTATAAGGTTGAGCCAACGAGGGAAACTGAGTTAGAGTTAATTCAGTTAAGGGCAGTGGGACAAGTTAATAAAACTTATATTGTTGCTGAACATTATCAAGGTTTGTGGTTAGTTGAACAACATATTGCTCATGAGAGAATTTTATATGAAAAATTGCAGGATGAATGGCAATTAATTTCTGTTCAACAAGCGATTATTTTAACTCAAATATCTAAACAGCAAGTTGAACAATTAGAGAGAATTGGCTTAGAAATAGAACCCTTTGGTGAAAATGCCTGGGCGGTTCGTACCTTACCAAAATTGTTAGAAAATAGAGAAGATTGTCCAGAAGCTTTAGTTGAATTAAGTTTAGGAGGAGACTTAGAATCAGCACAGGTAGCGGTAGCTTGTCGGAGTGCTATTCGTAATGGAATGCCTTTAGAATTAGCAGAAATGCAAGACCTTTTAGATAGTTGGAAAAAAACCCGTAACCCCCGTACTTGTCCCCACGGAAGACCCATTTATTTATCCCTAGAAGAATCTGCTTTATCTCGCTTTTTTCGTCGTCATTGGGTGATTGGAAAAAGTCACGGTATATAGATAAGTTGCTCTTGATGCCCCCTTAACGGAAAACTACAATGGTTGATAAGTAATGCTTGAGTAAAGAACCCTTGCTATTTTGAAAAATTTTGGTTAAACCTATAGTTAGTGGTTTGAAAAGGTGAATGAAATGAGAATTATTTTTGTTTATAACGCCAATAGTGGTTTAATTAATGGAGCATTGGATATAGCCCATAAAATACTCAGTCCAGAGACTTATCCATGTAATCTTTGTAACATTACTCATGGGGTTTTACGGGAACGAGAAAAATGGAAAAAATTCCGAGAATTATCAACAGATGAATTGGAATTTTTACACAAAGATGAATTTGAGAAAAAATATAAAGAAGTGAAAGAATATCCAACTGTTTTAATTAGGAGCAAAACAAATGATTTACACGAAATTATTAGTAAATACGACTTTAATCAACTCAAAAATGTTGAAGAATTAATCAAAAAGCTGCAAGAAAAGATTGTCTAGCTTGGTAATGGTAAATTAGAATTTATAATTTAGAATTACCGAGCTCTCAATTGGCAGGATTGAAACCCTTTTTTCGTTCTTCTCGTCGGGAGAAGACTAGACAAATTTCCCTCTTTAAGATTATTATCTTTAATGAATTCAAGATTTAAAAATTTTATTCTAATCCAATTATTAAGATGAAAACTTCTCCACTAAGCTGGTCAGAACTAGAAAACTTGACTAATTTTAATCGAGATAACACCAATGGACAAACCAATTCTCAAGCTTGTCTAAGACTGTTTGGCCATCAAGAATCTGATATTAGAGTCACGCTTTACCGTGATAATCATGCTTGGTGTCCTTATTGTCAAAAAGTTTGGTTATGGTTGGAAGAAAAACAAATTCCTTATCGTATCAAAAAAGTTACCATGTTTTGCTATGGGGAAAAAGAAAGATGGTATAAACGCATTGTGCCATCAGGAATGCTTCCTGCTTTAGAATTAGATGGGCGTATTATTACCGAAAGCGATGACATTTTAATGGCCTTAGAAGGCACTTTTGGACCGTTAAACCATAGCATGAAAGATGCTAACGTCACCCCTTTAAGACAGCTAGAAAGATTATTATTTCGGGCGTGGTGTACTTGGTTATGTTATCCTACTTGGTCACGACAACAGGAACAACGCAATCAAGAACAGTTTGTGAAGGTAGTGACAATGGTAGAAAAGGTATTAAAAGATACGCCGAGTCCTTACTTTTTAGAGGAGTTTGGTACGGTTGATGTGATTTTTACCCCTTATGTCGAACGCATGAACGCCAGCCTCTACTACTATAAAGGCTACTCTTTGCGAGAAGAAAATGAAGGTTTAGGGGCCTGGTTTGAGGCCATGGAAACCCGCCCAACCTATCAAGGCACTCAAAGCGACTTTCACACCCATGTTCATGATCTACCGCCACAAATGGGAGGATGTTACGCAAATAGCGAACAACAGACGAAAATTAATCAAATGCGTGTCGATAATGGTCCTTGGATTGGTTTGCCAGATGTGAGTTACCCCGAACCTGAAAAATCCCGTCAAGAAGCTCTGCAACGGGTTATTAAGCATCGTCAGAATATTATTCGAGTGAATCCTGCTGAGGATAACTTATTTGATGAAGCCTTACGTTGTGCTTTAACCAACCTAATCACAGGAGAAACCTGTCAACCCCCGAAGGGTTCTGATGTGGGATTACGTTATTTACGAGATAGAATTAATGTGCCCAGGGATATGTCCATTTATGCAGCCAAACGGTTACGGGAGGCGTTGGAAACAACAGCTAATTTAGTCGGCGATCGCCAAGGTTCTCCTATTCCCATTAAACATCGACGGGATCAAGATCCGGTTAATTTTCTCTAATTAGTTTTGTCTGAAGACCATTGGAAGTTAAAGTAATTTGAAAAATTGATTTTATGAACAATTATTTTGAGCAATATAAAATAATAAAAAAGAAGCTTTCTTATAACTATAAGGGATATAATTTAGGTGACATAATAGCTTGTGATCTCATCGTACACATTTATTTTGAGAAAAAGAAAGATATTGAAGAGCAACCATATAGAAAAATATTGTTACCACTAAAACAGTCTCCATATATTGGCAAACTGCACGAGATTCTAGACCATGATGGTATCTTGATTGCTATAAGCCAGAATTACAATGCTAGGAGTGATTACTCTGAATTGGTTCGTTTAATCAACGAAAAAGTTAATCGGTCTATAATTGCTGTTTTAAATATCAAAAATAAGACTAAATTAATGAGACTGTATAGCTGGGAATTCATTGTTTTTATTTTATCCTTTTTGAGAAATTATATACAGGTTTTTCGTATTTTCAGTATCAAGGAAACCCTTTATTTTACTTGTCTTTTACATACCTATAAAAGTCTTATTGATGATTTAGAAAATATTAAGACTGATCTTGTTAAAATTAAGAAATATATTACCTTTAATGGTGCTTTGCGCTATGAAAACTTGTTGATACAATTCTTTAAAAAACGAAGTATTCCTACTTACTCGTTGCAGCACGCTATAATGGACGCATACTTTCTAAATACTAAATTTCCACCCCATGACTTGATTAATATAGAAAATCTAGACACTAATTATTTATTATGTTGGAGTCAAGGGACCATTGACCAAATTATGAAGTATCAAGCGATATCTAGCGAGTTATTATTAGTTGGAAATCCCAAATATAGTCGATGGAAAATAAATAACATAAAACAGTCTTTCAAAAAATGTTTAGTATTTTTAGGAGGGAGAGGTGGTGAAGTAGATAATTTAGAAATCATTAAAATTGTGCAGCAATTATCAACATTCATGAAGGATACTGACTTCACTTTTAAATTACATCCTCAATACCTTAATGACTCTTATTATGAGAGAATAATTGCAGAACAAAAGATAAAATTGTGCCCTAGCAATCAAACTTTATCAAGTTTACTGGTAGAAAACGAGTTTGATTTTACCATTTGTTATAACTTAACAACAACAGTATATTATGAGTCATTATGTTATGGACTGGTTTCTTTTAGATATAACCCAGATAATATTGCCAATGTTTATGGGTTAAGTGATGATAATTTTCGTACGGCGGAAGAATTAGCGGAAAAAATATCACATTTTCAACAATTGGATGCAAACAAATTACTTGTTGAAATTCAAGATATACTACAATACACAGTAGGTGTAAACATAGATAATTATAATCAGTGTTTATCTTAAGAAGACTGTCAATCAGAATGTAGAATTTAGAACTATCTACCCGTCAAGTTGGAGGCTTAAAACAAGGAAAATTCTTCTTCTCTTGGTCATTAAAATCCCTACAATACACGACCGCTTTTGCCAATTAAACCATGCCACAAACCCATCAAACTTACCCAGATATTGGGATCTTTATATCCCTGACGCTTAACAAACCATTGAATGTGTTGTTGTAACTCACGTTTGACATATTGTTTTAAATTTTCTCTTAAATGCCTTTTCCAGAAAATTACTCGGTTTCGTATTCGATAATAAACTCGTATTTTATTTAAGTTAAATGACTCTGAACTAGGCGAGCCTTCTTTTTTATGTAACATCTCAGCAGACAAAACACAGATGAACTTAATACCATGTTGAGCTAATCTAAAACAATAATCAAATTCCTCCCAATATAAAAATAAATCTTCATCCATAAAACCTAATTCATCAACAATCTTAGCGGGTGCAATAAAACTTGCTCCTTGGATAACATCGGATATTAAGTCATCTTTTGTAACACCATATTGGGGAGAACCAGACTTTAAGGTTGTGTCAAATATACCCGTTTCAGTATTAAAATAAGCCCCACCAAAGTACACTTTATCAGGATGGGATAAGTAGAGAATTCGGGGACTATATAGATACTGTAAACCATTTCTGTCTATTGATGCTAATAATTCACTCAATGTATTTGGTAAAATTACTGTATCATTGTTTAAAAACCAAAGAAGATCCGCACCATTATCAAGACAATAATCAGCCCCAACTCGCATACCACCGGCATAACCCTTATTTTGCCCTGTTTGAATAAATGAACATTTAGTCGGTAAGTTTTTTTTCAAAACAACTTCTGAGTCATCGGTTGAACCATTATCTACAACAACAATTTTCTCAGGTATTTTATCACTAGACAGCAAAGAGTTGACGCAATTAATGGTGTCTTTGGCATTATTCCAATTTAAAATAACAGCAAATACTTTAGGCATATCTTTTATCCATAAAATTGTTTTTACAAGACAGTTGTAAAGCTTTAAGTGGATTAGTAAATAGTTGCTCAAAACCCATTCATTGAATGTATTTTTAAACTAGAAATCCCTAAAAGCTTGATCGGATGTTGATAAATAGGTCAACTCAGTCTTATCATAACATTTAGACAGCAGTTGAAAGACACAAGGTAGGAGACTAATTTTTTGCAGTAGTCCAAGCTTCTCCCAAAAACCTTTTGCCTTTAATAAAGTAGTTCATGTGGGTTATAGTTAGGTCAAATATTAAAGTATAGATTAGAGGTATTTTCCATTGTCTAAAGTATCGATAGTCATTCGCTGTTATAACGAAGAACAACATATCGGTCGTTTGCTGAGTGGTTTAATGCAGCAAACCATCAAGGATCTAGAAATTATTGTGGTGGATTCTGGTTCAACGGATAGTACCGTAGCCATTGCATCTTGTTATCCCATTAAACTTGTCTCCATTAAACCAGAAGACTTTTCTTTTGGACGTTCCCTGAACTTAGGGTGTCAAGCAGCAACGGGAGAGTTTATCGTCATTGCCAGTGCCCATGTTTATCCCGAATACCAAGACTGGATTGAGAAATTAATTGCTCCGTTTGATGATCCTGATATTGCCTTAACCTACGGAAAACAACGGGGGAATACAACGACTAAATATTCTGAGCAACAAATTTTTATTACCTGGTTTCCGGATCATCAAACCACCATCGATAAAACTCATCCTTTTTGTAATAATGCCAATGCTGCTATTCGGCGATTGCTTTGGAAGGAAATTCCTTATGATGAGCTTTTAACTGGGTTAGAAGATTTACACTGGGCAAAACAAGCTATTACGTCAGGGTATCGTATTGCTTATGTTCCTGAAGCGGAAATTATTCATGTTCATGATGAAACCCCAAAACGCATTTATAATCGCTATCGTCGAGAAGCGATCGCCCTTAAAAATATTTACCCCCAAGAACATTTTTATTTTGGGGATTTTCTCCGTTTATTTATCACTAATTTAATTAGTGATTATTTTCATGCTTGGCATGATGGTGTATTCTGGGCCAATATTACGTCAATTCCGATATTTAGGTTGATGCAATTTTGGGGAACTTATCAAGGGTTCACTCAACAGGGAAGTATTAATAACCAATTAAAAGAAACCTTTTATTATCCTCGTCGTTTATCAAGGAGCATTCACCCTTTCAAAACTGATAGCAGTCGCCCAACTATTGATTATTCAAATCAGTCAAAAATCCTAGAGAAAATACCCCCGTCAAAATAAAAACTATGTCATAGTAAGTTGATTTAAGCTAATTTAACTCTTTGATTTGTCAAGATACTCATAATGTAATGAAAAATTTTTTTAATTCTTTGCCAACCCAACGTCCTTCCTTAAAGAGAACCTCCCGTGATTTGAAACTCTTATTCAACGGACACAAAAACTATAATAAATTTATCATTGTTGGCAATGCAAGAACTGGTACTACTTTTCTCCAAGAATTAATAAATTCTCATAGTCAAGCGATTTGTTTGGGAGAATTATTTAACCCAAAAATCACAAGTCCTCGGTGGCTTAGTGAATATTTTCTAGGTAGTAATGTTGACGTTTTTTGGGAAAAAGCTCCTATTAAATTCTTAAGACAAGATGTTTTTAGAAGAGTTCCAAAAGAGATAAGGGCTGTTGGATTTAAAATGACTTATGCTCAAGGCAAGACAGAACAAGAAAACTGGCAGAATGTTTTACCTTATTTGATTGACCTAAAACATCTTAAGGTAATTCATATTAAGAGGAATAATAAATTAGAATCTCATTTATCTATTAAAATAGCTCGTCAAACCAAGCGATGGCACAAATTGGAAAAGACAACGGGAAAAGACGATAAAAATGAGATTTCATTCTCTCTAGACTATCAGGAATGTCTTAATTATTTTACAAATATTAAAAACCTAGAACAAGAATATGATGTTATGTTTAAAAATCACGATACAATTGAAATAACTTATGAGAAAATAGCCCATAATTACCAGGAACAGATGGGATTGATTGACAAGTTTCTAGGCTTAGAATACGAAGTTCCCATTCCCAACACTTATAAAATACAAAAAAAACCACTTTCTAAAGCCATATCAAACTACTTTGAACTTAAGGAAAAATTTAAGGCAACTCCCTGGTATGAATACTTTACTGAATAGACTAATTATTTCTCGCATCGTAAGACTATAGGGTAATATAAGAGTCAAGAATTACTGGTTTCAACTTCCATTGTTCGATTCCAATCCCAAGCATATTATTGCTAACTGCTGCTACACTAATCAACAATAGGACGATTTAGGAATCATGTTTTGAGTAACTATATTGATATTTCGGTTTCCGTTTCTTCTCGTCTTCCCTGTTGGCCAGGGAGCCCCCCAGTTAAGTTTAAACGAGATTTAGACTTAGATAAGGGTGATATTGCTAATGATACGAGCCTTAATTTTAGTGTTCATACAGGAACCCACATCGATGCCCCTTTACATTTTGTTAAAGGAGGAAAAAGTGTTGATCAAGTTTCTTTAGATGTGTTAATTGGAGAAGCATCTGTTGTAGACTTATCCACGGTAGATGTAATTACCAGTGATACCCTTAAAAAGTTATCGTTACCCATAGGAATTAAGCGATTATTATTGAAAACTAAAAACTCCCAATTGTGGGAGCATCAAGTGAGTGAATTTAATCCTGATTTTGTGGCGATTACGGCTGATGCTGCTCAATGGATAGTTGATCAGGGAATTGAGTTAGTGGGAATCGATTATTTATCTATTCAACGTTTTTATGATGGGCCAGAAACCCATCAAATTCTCTTACAATCAGAGGTGGTTATTATTGAAGGGTTAAATTTAACTAATGTGTTTCCTGGTGACTATGAATTGATCTGTTTACCGATCAAGTTGGAAGGGATTGAAGGTTCTCCTGCTAGGGTTATTTTAAAGCAGAATTAATGAATTTTATTTGCTCATTTTGTATCGAAAATTTATAGTTTTCTTTATCTTTCTTGTCTCCTAAGACTTGTCAAAACTTATTTTAAATTCAAATTGCGTCCATATTCAAACTTGTAGTTTTGAAAAATTAGCTGAAACATTTATGTGAGAAAGTTTTTTCTTTTCTGGGGTTTGAAGAAAAAGCTTCGCTTCTCAAGAAGGATAGAGTTTATTCAAGTTTTCTTTATTTTTGTTGACAAATTGTGCTACATAGTATTATGATACCGCTACTACAATTATCGAAGTTCCTCAATAACTTGAGTTAGGAGTTAGGAGTTAGGAGTTCGATAATCGAGAAATAAAAAAGAGTAAAAGCAGTAAACCAGATAGAGTTTTGAGAAAAGCTATCTGTTAGCTGTGTCGATAACTATTTCTTTGTAGACCGAATAAGTTGGGAAAATGCGAGCAATAGTTAACAAAAACTCGCAGTTTTTTGGGTATCATCCCTATCTTTCTTTATGTTTGATGCTACGCATCTCCATCTTAGGTTGGCGTTTCTTAATCAAGTTAACCAGATACTCTCGGTAGAGAGCATAAAATCTTTTTATATTCCACTTTAGAGAATCTTGATAGTGATAAGATTTCTTAAAGTAAATTAATGGATTTTTTGAGGGAATTGTAGTAGGGGGTTGTGTTTTATGTCGCCATCCATATCCTTCAGGAATATAATGAGCAGTCAAAGATTTTCGACTGTACCTTGGATCGGTGTTTTCAAAAGCACCGTGTATCAGGAATGGATGCCAAAATAGAACATCACCTTTAGAGAGAGGACAAGGTTTGAAATCGTACTGCTCTTTTTCAATTAATTGTTGAGTTCGAGCTACAAAATCTTCATGATCAACAAACAATTTAGCTTGAGAGTCATTCTCAATAACTGTTTTTCGATGACTACCTGGGACAACGAAAAAACAACCAGCATCGTCATGGATGTCTTCGAGGGCAAACCAAGCTGCAATCATGTTTCCTGGGGGCTCAGTATCTAAGTAATAATGATCCTGATGAGCAACCGTACCAGTTGATTTGTCGAAGAACATTGTTTGCCAGATCGAATGAATGTCTTTTCCGGATAATAGCCCCAAGATTTCCGCCACGTTTGAGCAAATAAAACAACTCTCTACTGCTTGAGCGAAACTCCGAGCAAAGGGCAAATCGTCCAAGGGATTGAGAATAGAATGCTCAAGAAAACCGTGTCGATTTGTCCACAATAACTCGGCTTGGTTAGTATCCTGTGAGCGAAAAACTTGAAAAGGCCTCGCTTTAAAAAGTTGGTATTCGTCAAAGAAGTTCTCAAGCTGTTTTTCTTGGAGCAATTGACTAACAATAACATACCCATTGTTGTCGTAATATTCTTTAATTTCCTTAGTTTGTTTCAAGGTAAACTTAGTTAACATATCTATTTAATAAATCGAAGTTATTTGAATTGGTCTAGTATGTATTAGGTAGTCACGCATTTCTAACAAACAAATTAGTAAGACTCTACTTATCTCATGAAAATCATCTTTAAGGTGATCGGCTAAAATAAGACACTATGGTTTTCGAGTCATCTATCAAGTTAGGCTTAAACATCTGCCAGATAAAGCTTTAAGCTAATGCCATAACCAAGTTTGTGAGAAAGGTGGGTACTGTTTATTTGTTGACCTTAATTGTACAACAAAAAATATCATTAGAGTTTTGTTAACTCTTTTCTTTAACTCTGGGCAAACCCTCGTTATTTCTAACTTCTAAAACCTTTTCCCTTTAATAGTAGGCGATCGCTATCTTATTGCTAAAATGAGCTTAGTATCAAGCATTAAATGATCACCCTTTCCGATATTTACAGAGGAGGGAGATTATGTTTTTTGATTACACATTTCTAATGCTTTCTCATAAGAAATCTTGGGAAAAATGTCTAGCTTCCCATCAACAGTTGCATCATAAATTTTTCTCCCTGAACGTTCATAGGTAAATTTTGCCATGCGATAGGCTAATTCTGAGCCTTCCAAATCAGGAAGTTGCCATTCTTGATTAGCAAAGTAATTGGGACTAAAATGATTTAGATCATCCCCTTTCAAGACTTGCTTCTCATTAGGTTTTCCTTCTGTTTTAAAACTGTGATCAACCCCAATAAGAAACACCTGCTTAAATCCCATATAAAATGCAATTTGCATAGCCGTATAGGTAACGGTATAACCTTTATCAATTTTTTCAGAAATATCTAAGGAAAAACTACAATTAGAACCCTCCCCAATAAAGTATATGTTTTCAGGAACCTTTAACTTATTCATTTGTTTTTTTTGATACAAACAAAAAGATTTAAAAGATAAAAATGAAGGACATGAAAGAGAGATAAAATTGTTTATACTTTGTTCAACAACATAAGGATTAACAGAGACATGATAACTTAAGTTTAAATCAACTTTTTCAAAAATTAAATAAATTTTATTGAGTCCAAAGGTATGAACCTTTTGCAAGGGGGTTAAATCCATTTTATTGAGAGATGGACCATTCCCAATAATAAAACAACTTTCTCCTTTATGAAGGTTTTTAAATTGTTCTAGCCTTTTAGAATGAGTTACAATCCATTGATAATAATCTTCTCTTTCTAGACCATACTCATAAACGTCACGAGTATAATTTAAGGTCGCTCTCATTCTATCTTTAAGTGATTGTAGAAAATTATTCATCGTTTTATCACCCCATGAGTTAACAAAATTTAAACCTATTCGGTACTCAATCTAATAGTTGCCCCTCCATCTATAACCAAGGTTTGACCTGTCATAAATGAAGATAATTCTTGATCCGCTAAAAAGAAAATTCCTTTAGCAATTTCATCAGGAGTTCCCACTCTGCCAATAACAGTTTTTGCTGCTAATTGATTCATTAATTGATTGACATTGTCACCGGCAAGATGGCCCCTTTCTAATCCCGCTTTTAACATAGGAGTGTCCACTGCCCCTGGTAACACCGCATTGACACGAATGTTATCTTTAGCCCATTCAATGGCTAAAGCTCGAGTAAAGGCAGCCAAACCCCCTTTACTGGTGGCATAAGCAGCAATATTCCCAGAAGTTGCGATCGCATGGACAGAACTGACATTAACCATACTCCCCTGACTAGCTTTTAATAAGGGATAGGTTGCTTTGCCTAACAAGAAAGCTGAACGTAAATTAACCGCCATCACTTGATCCCATTCTGTTACATCCATTTCGATAAGGGGTTTACAAATTTGTATAGCCGCGTTGTTAACCAACCCGTCTAGTCTATCAAGTTTTTTTACCACTTCAGTAATTTGTTGGGCATCAGAGACATCGGTTTGAAAATAATGATCAATGGCCCCTAAATCGACTTTTTCTTGACGATCAAGACCAATAACAGACCATCCTTGACTGGTAAAATATTGTGCTGTCCCGTAACCAATTCCTCCTGCAACCCCAGTGATCATAACAACAGGTTTCATTAATTTTCCTCACTTGCCCGTTTTAAATCTCTGACCAAATTATCAATAGCAATTTGATTAACTCGTAAGACAGCTTCTCTGGTATTAGAACTATTATGACTGCCCATAATCACCTGTTGATAATTAACTAAGGGATTATCTTTTGTCATGGGTTCTGATTCAAAAACATCCAATGCTGCTCTAGAAATTTTACCACTATCTAAAGCTTTAATGAGAGCTTTTTCCTCAATAATCTGCCCCCTGGCAACATTCACTAACCAAGTGTCATCTTTCATCTGAGCAAAGGCTTTTGCATCTAATAAGTGATGATTTTCTGGAGTTAAATTACAAGCTAAAACAATACAGTCTGATTCTTGAAATAACTGATTTAATTCAACTTGTTTTAAGTTTGTTTCTTGACATAATTGAGCATCGATGGGGCGTACATCATAGCCCAATAAATTCATGCCCATCACATGAAAACGTCGAGCGATCGCACCACCAATACTACCCACACCAATAATGCCGGCTGTTTTATTTCTCAGGGAAGTTCCTTGAATTTTTAACCAATTTCCTTGACGTACAGCAGCATCAATTTTGTGTAATTGTCTTGCTAAAAGGAGGGTATAGCCGAGGGCAACATCAGCCACTTCATCTGCGAACACATTAGGGGTATTAGAGGTATAAATTCCTAAGTTTTTAGCTGCTTCTAAATCAATGGCATCGACTCCAATGCCCCATTTTGCTAACACTTTCAAATTCCCTTTTTTACCGATTTCTAAAACCTTAGCGGTAAAGGGATCATCTCCTGCAATTACTCCATCAAATTCAGCAATTATTTGACAAAGTTCTTCTTCGCTTAATTGTTGAACAATTTCGGGGGTGACAACATCAAGGTTTTCTTCTTTAAACCGTTCTTGGCAACTTTCAAGAGAGGCCAACATAGGGGGACAAGTAATTAAAATTCGCCAAGTCATAATAATTTTCTGTAAGTAATTATTATCTTAATTGTTAACCATTAAGAGTTTCTTGTCTAGTCTTATAAAGTAATTCAGCAATGCGAAAATCAACTTCTTCGTCGATATCCCAAGCTTCATCCCGTTCAATTTCAAACAATAAAGGTTTATAGCCAATGCGGTTCTTTCTTTCTTCTAAAATGCTTTTTGTAAAGATATAAACATTAGAATTTTCTTCGTAAACTGGTGGTAAATCTTGAGTTCGCAGTAAAACAGCAGGATCGTGATTAATAGCTTCACCATTAGCATCATAAAGGCGTGTTTGTAGACGAGTTACCCCAAATAAACTATCGTATTGATCACTTTTAAAAAATAACTCAATTGCCTTAGAAATTGTTTCTGATTTTAATAAAGGATTAGTGCTGTGGGTTTGTAAGTAATAGTCAGCTTCAACTTGAGATACTGAATTGAGTAAAACATCATTCATTGGAGTCATTCCAGAGCGCAAATTTTCCGGTCTTAAAAGAACTTTTACTTGAGGAAAATTTTGCTTGGCATCTTCAATAATATTAGGACTATCTGTATCAATACAAACTTGAGTGATATGCTGACAATTCAATAAACTTTCAACAATATAATGATAAAGAGGTTTTCCTGCAAAGGGACGATAATTTTTACCAATCACTCGCTCACTGGAGTGACGCATCGGGACAAAAGCAACGATAGTGGGTTGTGATGAATCAGAAGACATATTTCAGGAATTAATATTCTTAATCATTTCTTTTAGAATACATTGTTTTGACCCTGAGAGGAAGAAGAAGCGGAGATCGCATTAAGTAGGGTGTGCAAATACTATTATGTAGTTAACGTAGGATTCAATCTCAATTATTGCCCACCAGAATTGTTAAAATTAGACTCAACAATTTGTTTTCATCTGTTTCCTACCTTACGATATGACTCGTAACTATCAAGAATTAAACAGATTTTTCTGATTATCTATATTGTTGATTAAGTGCTTTAACCAATTTGTGTACTGTAGTTGATGGATTATCTTGAGCAGGATTAGGTTGATTATACTGTTTGAGTAAATTTTCTGCATTTCTTATGGCAACCTCTTGCATATCGAATAAATCATCATAGATGGTGTCGCTATTTTTTTCGTATTTTTTACCTAATAATTTGTTTAACTTATTTATGTAATCTTTGCGAGGGATACTTGAACTTAAAAACTCAAAGTGTAAGACATACCATAATTCAAAAGCTTCGTTAGAATAAGCAACCTCAAATCCTTCATTTTTAGCCTTCTTTATTGTACTGTTAAAGTTTTGAAAATCATCTTTATCAAAAACACACCAAACCTGATCATACTCATCTTGTTGTTGATATTCAATTGTTTTATTTATTAAAGTATCAGGATCTTTGTTCAATCCTTTAACTCTTATTACACTACCAGGAACACGAAAACAATCAAAGTAGTTTTTTTCTGTTTCTTCTCCTCCACAAACAATTAAAAATCGTTGTTTAACTTCTCTTGTATTAACTTTTCTTCCTGAATATACCCTAGAATTTTTATTATTTTTTGCCATCAGAATTAATTAGTTGACTTAAATCTCCAATATAAGGTATTGCACCATATCGACCTTTAATGTAATCATTTTCAAAAGCAGCATCATTACTAATATTATATTCTACTAAGGAATATAAATCCGTTGTACCATATCGATCTTTTTCAGTGAACCAGATTTGATCACGACGAAAAAGTTTATGAGTGAGTAAGTTTGTGTCATGAGTCATAACAATTAATTGAGCATTATTAGGGTTTGTTTCATTAGAATTAAATAATTCAATAATCGCACGACTAATTAAAGGATGTAATCTTGCATCAAATTCATCAATAATAAGAGTTTGACTATTTTCTAAAATATAAAAAAGTAACCCAGCTAAAGCAAAAGCTTTCTTTGTCCCCTCGGATTCATCTTCTGTAAAATCAAAGCTTTCAACAGAGATAAATTTATTTTCAGAATCAAATTTACGATGTTTAGTATTAATTAAGTTTCCTTTGACTCCTAATTTTTTCAGTAGAATCTCTCTTATTTCTTGAGGTAGATCATCAAGAAGTTTATCTTCAGTAATATCTATTTCGTTAACGTTAATATCATCAATTCCTAAATCTAGCTTTTTAATAAAACTAATAATTTTATTTTTATTTTTATTTTCAATTAAACACTTTATTGTCAAATAATGATAAGAAGCATAATTCAAACCAAAAATAATCTGTAAACAATTAGTTGACCAATTTAAGATATCTTCAGCAATTTTAATATTGAATTGAGCAGATACAGACAAGAAGAGGGCATTATCTCGTGTGAATTTTTCAACTCCATTTGCTTGATAGTCTTTACTTGACTTTATTTTATCTTCTTCTCTATTAAAAAGACTAATTTCCTCGATATTGGGAAAATAAAATAACCATTCTGAGATTATTTTTTTTCTAGTTGCTTCAAATCCGTAACGATATTTAATCCCATCTAACAAAAAAACAATTTCAAAGAAAGAAGGTTTATTCTCAGTTTCAACACTCAATCTAAAAGGTTCTACTTTTATATCATCTGTACTTTGACCTTCTCTAGATGAATTAATCATAAACCGTTTCATAAAACTTAAAGCTTTAGCTAGATTACTCTTTCAACTGGCATTTGCCCCATAAATAGCAGCACTTTTGAGCAATTTTAAATCATCATCAACGGTAAAAAGATTATCATTATGAATAATATTATTATCAGCAGTAATATCTGCCGCTACCATACTAAAAGTAACAACCTCCTTAAATGATCTATAATTTCCTACGCTAAATTCAATTAACATTAATTAATCTTTGGTTATCAAATAAAAGTGTCTGAAAAAATAACAATTTCTTCTCTAAATAATAGCAGAAAATGTAGTCTTTAAAACTATGAATCCATACTACAATTTTTTAAGCTATAATCAACAATCATTGTAAGATTGAATTAATTATCATCTTAAGAACCTTAATGATATAAAAACAATTTCAAAAAAAGAACCCCCACCAAAATAGCAGGGGTTCTTAAGATTTTATACCTAAATCTTAGTCAATATCAGGCATAGCGAGTACGGGTTCAGTCTCACGATCAATCCCTTTCTCAAATCCAGCAGCGGCCGCCCGTGCACGTCCAGCGTGCCATAAGTGACCAACGAGGAAGAA
>JAAUYJ010083512.1_pt1 | contig 21943 bp, 34 predicted proteins | sample 7278031 | NCBI WGS metagenome assembly JAAUYJ01 (sample SAMN14350222, study PRJNA611818) | marine sediment metagenome | isolation source: surface marine sediment (1.8m) | place: French Polynesia: Moorea | collected 2018-08 | reverse complement strand
GGGAAGTGTCCGACTTCATGTCCACCGACGTCCTCACCAAGCCATTCAACTACGTCTCGGGGATGGTCTCCACCAAGGACGGCCACAACCCGCTGAGCAGGAAGAAGAAGTCGGGGATACTCAACGTGCTGTCGAGGTAAGTAGGGAAATCAAAATCAATATCAGATACGAAGCTGCGTTGAACAATACTTCATTAGTGCTTTTATTTGCGCAAAAAGGAAATGAAAACTGATGGAAAAGGAGTATCCAGTCGAAAATGCCAACGAAAAGTCACAGGAACACCCAAAATTGTTCGGAGGAAGACGTAGTACAAGCAATTTAATTTTGCTTTAAAAAAGTTCACAAAAATACGACAATTAGCAAGAACAGGGATGTGTGTCACACTCAATAAAAATAGCAAGAACAATAATGCTTTCCAGGAGCGGCGAGCGCAAGCGCATCATGCTAAAGGACGGCGACGTGAACCTGGAGGGCGACTCTCTCGGAAAGACCCACAGATACCTCAAGGACTTCTTCGTCTCCTCCATCGACCTCCCATGGTGGGCAATCGTACTATGCTTCGCGCTATCATTCTTCGCCAGGCAAGAGACAACACGTGGGTAGATTCACACACTAAATATTTTAACAAGTTTTCTCTTTTTTTCAGTTGGCTGTTCTTTGCCGTTGTGTGGTACCTGACCGCCCTGCAGCACGGTGACTTTGATCCGGACAACATCAATGACGAGGACTTTGTCCCCTGCGTGGACGCCATCAAGGACTTCACCTCATGCTTTCTCTTCTCGGTGGAGACTCAGCACACCATCGGATACGGAGGGAGGTGAGGGATAGATCTGCTGTACTTTTTATGGGAAATCGTTTTGTCATTTTCCTTTTTCTACAGAGCGACTACGGAGCAGTGTCCCTTCGCCATTATAATCATGTGTGGCCAGAGCATATTCGGCGTCATCGTTCAGGTGAGTTGGCAAAAAAATCCTGGAATTTTTTGCTAATTTTTTGGGAATTGATGTTGCTTTCTTCCTAGTCTTTATTTCAAAAAGCTTTTGATTTATGATACTTTCCTTTCCTGAACACAGGCCTTCTTGGCCGGTATCGTCTTTGCCAAGTTCACGGTCCCCACCTCTCGGGCTGAGACCATCATCTTCAGCAAGAACGCACTGGTGTCTCTGCGCAACGGGGCGCTCCACCTTCTGGTGCAGATGACTGACATGCGGAAGCGCACCCTCATCGAGGCGCACGTCAGGATGATCCTGGTGCGGAGGGAGCAGACGGAGGAGGGAGAGGTGGTGCCGTTCAACAGGACGGACCTGGAGTGCGGGTCAGAGCTGGACGGATCAAACGACAGGGTGAGTCACAAAAGAATTGAGTTAACTACTCAGCCCTTTACTTTTTTGAAGCAATAAAACCCGAAAAAGTCGTATTTAATTGGCACCCTTCATGCAGCGCTGGAACTGTAGTGTGCCAAAAAACCCTTTTTTGTCCTGCATCAGGTCTTCCTCCTCTGGCCTAGCGTGGTGAGCCACAAGATCGACGAGGGCAGCCCATTCTACTCAATGTCGCCACAGGAGCTGCACCATGCCGAATTCGAGCTCATCGTCGTTCTGGAGGGAACAACCGCAGAGACGGGGAACACCATCCAGGTTTGAATTTGAATTGCGAGTAGATATTTTAATTTTGTGAAATTGTATGTGCGAAAAACAGGTGTGCACTTCCTACCTTCCCAACGAGATCCTCTGGGGCCACCGCTTCGAGCACGAGTCCATGACCTACGACAAGGACGAGTGCGCGTACAACATCAGGTACAACTCAGTGGACCAGACAAAGGTGACTATCACGCATAAAAAATGAAGCGCGTAGAAGTATTCATATTTCGATTCCGTAGGTCGACAACACTCCCAAGATGTCCGCCAAGGAACTGGCCGAAGAGGAGGAGGAGAACTCCAGCTGAGAAAAGACTCGATTTACTATGAAAAGACGCTAAATTTTCTTCCGCGCAGATAAAGACATTGTTGTCTCCCACAAAAACGAAGCAATAATTTTCCCACATAAACGTAGGCCTGTCTACCTACGCAAACTCATAAAATAAAATGCAAATTGCCAACAACCGATTCTCACTCTTCGATGCATGCAGTTTTCTCTCCTCCACTCTTCTTCCTTCCTTTTCCGCGAAAAACCAAACTAGGCGTGGTTTATTTATGGCCACAGGCCTATGAAAAAAGGACATTGGAAAATATCAGTCAGGGGGAACTGGCCAAAAAGGGCGGAGGAGCGAAGCCATCAACGATAACAAGAACGCGCTTGGAACAACATTAAACTTTCCCGCGCACAAAGAAACAAGACATTGACTATTGTGTCTTGTTCGCGGCCTGGAAAGGGGCCAAAATGCAAATTCTTTTTTTTCTTTCATCCCGTCCGTCAAATCGGCGTGTGTTGCCTCGACGCCTTTTTTTCCGCGGCAGACGGATTAGACTCGGACGCCATAGATAGACAGACACCCTAAGCATTTTTTGGGAAAGAAAAACTGAGCGTGTGATACTCAATCAACGCGAGAAGAATCAGAATATTGTATCTTTCCGACTTTGGGACGGGAGTTTATGAATGGGTCATGTTTCATGTGGACGCTCTAGAGTAGGAGGTCACCTGATCCTAACGCTTGTTGCTCTTGCCGAAAAAATTCTTCCAATTTGTTCACTGTTTGAAACTTGTCATCTGCCGACCCGGGCCGCAGTTTCCTTTTTCTTTCCTTTTTTTTGGGGGGGAGGGGGGCGCTCGGTCATTTTACGAGGGTCTTGCCAAAATTGGGAGAAATGAGTTTGGAGGGGCCCCCAAGCCAGCTCTCCCTCTACACTTCATTCTACACACCCACTACAGCACACTTTTTTACGGATTTCCCGGTTCTCACTTCTTCTATTTTCTGCTCATCCTCCAAGCTCCCCACACCACCTGTAGCATGTGTAGGTGGTGGCAGTAGTTTGCATTTTGACACGGGACCACGACGACGACGACGACATATGAAACGAGTTGTTTTTCGCCACCGCTGGAAATCGACACCCTTTCGACTTTTCAGGTAAGCGGAAACAGAGATATGTGGGCGGAAGTGCTAATAATAAAATGCGAAATAATGAGGCAGATCCAAATTAATCTCGTTCTCCTTCCTGGCATGCATTTTTGTCTCCATAACCCTTTCACATCTCCGAAAAAAGGCGGCTCGCTTCCGCTCCGAGCTTATTATCTCGAATAATTAGTTTTGAAAAACCCTTTTTGAACATTGCCTCCGGCACCATATCAAAAAAACTAACTTATGCCTCTCCGCTCCGCTTACCTATTTAGGGAATACGGAAGATTGTCTGCCATATGTGTCGGAGATTTTTTTGACCGACGCTCCTTCCTCTGTTTTTCCCGTACTTTTAGACCGCGGAAAAAGAAATATGAATCATACATTCTCACGTAGCCCTGCAGACTCCTCATTTCCCTCAAAAAAAATCTGCCGGGAGCTATTTCCTTTCCTTCTCCTCCTCCTTCTCCGCTCCTCAGGCCGTTCACTACAATTATCATACGCCGGGCCAGACCATAGTGATGAGACAAGAATTCGCCAACTCAAGCGATTTCCCTTCTAAAATATCATCGAACAGCATTTGGGAAATGCAGCGTGCAAACTCCTTTGTGCTCCTGTGTCTGCTTGCATTTCGTCTTTATGGTTATTGAGTGCGAAAATGCCACAAGTTGGTCAACTTCCTCAATATCCTCCTCCGCCTTGCTTTGCAAACAGAGAGGGATGTGGATGAGATGGATACACTTTTTTCTCAGGCATTTCAGTCTCTAGGATATAGCAGTCGAGCATAGCCGACTCAATTTGCTTCCAACGAGACTTTTCCGTGCTGCAGAAAGAGACACAAAGTGTGCATGTTGTGTTCTCCCCCTCGCTGAAAACCACAAATTTCAATTTCCCACAAAAAGGACAAAAAGAAAACGAAAAAGTGAAACATCTCGATAGAATTCGAGTTCGAATCCATACAGCAAACGCACACTTGTCTCCCGATCACTTAAGGAGAAAAGAATTTGAGCAAATGATGCCTGCGGAGGAGGAGGGGGAGGAGAAGAGGGACAGGGAAAAGGAGGAGGAGGGAGAGGGAGAGGGAAAGGCCGTCAAAGATGTGGAGGCCGGCAACTTAAATCTAGGTCTGGGCTAAAGTGCATCAGTTGTTCCCTCTTTGTTTGTGAAAAACCATTTGAGTGAGAAGTGAAACAACTGAGTTACCAACATTCTTTGCCTTTTGTAGCCTTGGTGGTGGGCGACGAGGGGAACGGCGGGGGAGTCTCCAACGGCAAAGTCAACATGGAGGAGGAGGAGAAGGTCAACAAGAAGAGTAAGAGGGCGGCGGCGGCGGCGGACGAGGAGACGGGGGACGCTGTGGCGGACCTGGTACTAATTAAACAACATTTCAATTGGTGTATGCAAATGCTGCTAAACATCAAACTTTTTATTTTTTTATTTTTTTTAGATTTCTGCCGACGTGATCTCCAAACCGTTCAGCTTCGTCTCGGGAAACGTCAGGTGAACAAAGATTCCCTGAAGGTTCTTATCACAATCTTGCTTTTCTTTGGCATCCAGCCATACAATACAATAATAAGATTACTCAAGATCTGGGAAATAGATTCAAATGATCAAATCCAAACTGCAATTGCCACAGCGGTTATGCCTCTGCCGCTGCTTGAATCGACATCAAATTAAAAAAGAGAGACACATGTTCTTCGTAACTAGGTAGTCCCAAGCAAATTATTTCACCCCACTCAATTCAGTTTCCCACACACGACATTTTTTTAGGAAGTCCCGCAACCCGTTCTCCCCCCGTCGGAGGCAGCCCGGGCTGATGGGCGTCCTGGCGAGGCAGTCCGCCCGATCGAGGGTGGTGGCAAAGTCGGGGCACATCAACACGGTGGTGGCGTCCTCAGACGGAAAGCAGCACAGGATATTCAGGGATATATTCATCACACTCCTAGACCTGGGGTGGCCCTGGATGTTCATGCTCTTCGCAGCCGCGTTCTACTTCAGGCACTTGGAAACAATCTAATTTACATATTTAATTTTATAAAGTTTTCAATTTCAGTTGGTTGTTCTTTGCCGTGCTTTGGTACCTGACCTTCCTTCAACATGGAGACTTTGAACCGGACAACTTCAACAATGAGTCTTTTGTCCCCTGTGCCGACAACATCAGGGTAAGTCTTTTGAATCATCTAGAAAAAACGAATATTTCCAATGTGATTTTCATTTATACAGGATTTCACTTCGTGCTTCCTTTTCTCGGTGGAAACGCAGCACACCATCGGCTACGGCGGCAGGTAAAAAGACACAATTAAATATACAGAAAACAGATCCTGAATTTGTTGCTTCCAGAGCCACCACAGAGCAATGCCCGATCGGCATCCTGATAATGTGCTTCCAGTCCATCCTGGGCGTCATCATCCAGGCCTGCATGGCCGGCATCATCTTTGCCAAGTTCACCGTCCCCCGCTCGCGTGGTGAGACCATCATCTTCAGCAAGAATGCCGTGGTGACGGTGCGCAACGGGTTCCTTTACCTTGTTTGCCAGCTGTCTGACCTAAGAAAGAACGGTCTCATTGAGGCCCACGTCCGCATGATACTCATCAGGGTAAGTCAAATTTTGTTCAGAAATTGAAGGAGTACAGTTGGAGCCATTGTTGATTTTTCATGACTATTTTTCTCAGCGCGAGGAGACGGAAGAGGGCGAGGTGTTCAGTCACCACCAGACCGACCTTGACTGCGGCTCCGAGCTTGACGGCTCCAACGACCGCGTCCTCCTCCTCTGGCCGACCTCCATCTCCCACAAGATCGACGAGGAATCGCCCTTCTACGACATGGGGCCCAGAGAGATGGCGCAGGCGCAATTCGAAATTGTGAGGATTGAGAAAGACCGACGTGCAGAAATAGTCGTGACTGTTTGTCTGTCCGGATTTATTGCCAAAACTACTGGATGGATATCCTCCAATTTTTATAATGCCTTACACACGGAGGGGTGTATTCAAACAATCTTTCAGGCTAGCTACAATATATCTAGGAAATGGAAAACTTTGGACTTTTTTCAGGTGGTGATTCTGGAGGGCATCACTGAGGAGACGGGCAACACTGTCCAGGCTCGTACCTCCTACCTGCCCAACGAGATCCTGTGGGGCCACTACTTCACCCAGGGGAACGGGAGCTCAGCGGCAAACGGAGGAGGGGGAGGGTCAAAAGGAGGAGGGGCGGTACGGGAGAAGCCAAATTTCATAGTTCTAATACGTCCTATATTCCTTTTCAATTTTTTTATTAGTAAACTCTAATGCCCTAACTTTTGTATATCCATATATTTTGTGCCAGTAATCCGCAACAAGTAGTTTCGCCCACATTTTTTTTTAAATCTGTCTAAACATAACTTTTTAAAAATATCACCTTTTCGGTAACTCGACGTATTTGTGGATTTTCCTTCCTCCCGCAGGTAAGCTACGACTCGGCCGCCGGCGTGTACCGGGTTGAGCACGGTGTGAACCGGACGGAGGCGGACGCGGTCACCCCGAGGATATCAGCGAAGCAGCTGGACCAGAGGAGGGAGAAGAAGAGGAAGAGGGACAGCAAGGAGGCTGAGGAGGAGGAGGAGGATTAGATGAGCTGCCGTACATAATGAGAAAGAAAAGTATTTTTTTGTACTAAAGTCGACAATAGAAACTTTGACACCAGCAAAGAAACTTAAAACAATCATTTCTGCTATTTTTCGGACGGGAAATCCCGAAATGTTTCAAGAGAAAACAAGCCAAGCTCGAAATGCATTTTTAGCTAATTACGAAACATACGAGCTAGCTGCGTATGTTGGAATAAGTTTAGCAAACATTTCTCGCTTCTCGTACGGTGGCAGATTTTCTCTTCAGCACTACGTACTACGCACGCATTGTACGTAATTTAGAGTATCCGCGGTCAAACAAAACTTTTCTTCAAAGTACATCTTTCGAAGTCGCCGTAATTTCAGTAGTGTTCGCTTACTTAAGCTGATTGTATGGTACTTGAATGCCCCGCGCGTACTATGAAGCATGAACGAAATCATGCCATGGATGCTTGATAGGCTTTCAGCTGAGGCGACATGGCATGATATTTTGAACCAGGGCTTTACAAAAATCGTCGTTTTGTAAGAAATCTGGCTGTGCTTTCGTTGTTGATTTTTGTGTGAACACGCACACTGTACGGCAATGTACGTGCGTGCTAAGTAGACATGAAGCCAGCCAACTGAGGAGTTCTCAAAATTGACCTCGTGTTTACCAAGGACCCCAGCCACCACGCCAAAAACACGCCTGCTATCAATGATACCTACTCAATCAAGAATAAAAACAAACAGCAGACACATTATCTTCCATATCTAACAAAAATCGGTGAACATGCTGTAAGATCCAGTGCCCTCCTAGGATATCTCGAGATTCTAAATACCTAAGATATTCGAACCAAAATGTCTGCGGTGAAGGGGAAAACATTGCTACTACTTCCGGCAGCGCTTGCGGTTACATATTTAGCGGCAGGAGCTTCGGGGGCGCTGGAAATTGATAGCCAGGTAAGAAAAAACTTTTCAAAGCTTTCTCCCTCTCGACGTTTTAAAATTTCCGTTTTAAGTTGCCCGTTCTGTCTGCTCCGGATATGGAGCTCAACCGCATGGGCATGTTGATCCGCCTTAGCCGCCACACCATGGGCACCGAGGTACTGAGGGAGGCAGTCCTGTCGAGGCTGGAGGAGCCGTGGTACATGAACAACCTCACCATGAGGGAGGCAGAGATGAGGGTGCAGCAGGTAAAGGGAAATGCTTTTTCTACTACCAATCACACCCACACCATGCAGCAATCAATCTTGTTTTGGTTGTTGCTGTTGCTGCTGCTGCTGTTGTTGTTGTTGTTGTTGTTGCTATGAGTGTTGCTGTTGCTGTTGCTGCTGTTGTTTTTGTTGTTCATGCTACTGGCGGTGCTGGCTTCAATCAATAATTTTTTTCTTGTTATTTAAATAAGGCGAATCGAAGGCGCTGCAAAGTTTACTTTTTTCTCGTCTAATGCAAACAATGCAGGGTCACCAAACGGAGGACGTTTTCCGAGACTTCTCAAAAGTGAGGGAGGTCCTGTCCGCCTATTTGGAAGCGACCAAGAAGTGGAGGTTAGAAGCCAGGTACTAAAAGACAAAAGTCAGCAGGAAAGACAGAAAAATAATTTGGTGTCATAGGATGAGTTCCGTCGGTGCCGGCAGAGGGATCGGAGATATCATAGGCGGAGGAATCCTGGACGGGATTATCGACGGGATAATTGACCAGATCCTGGTGAGAAAAGACGCAATGATGGCTGGTTTTTGGATCAATATTTGTCCTTTGTCGAAATGCTTCTATAGGAGGAGATCGTGGGCAAGATCTTTGACAACATTGAGTCCAACATTGAGGACCTCATCGACGAAGTCGCCGCGGCCATTGATGACGCAGTAGACCATCTGGTAATGTTTGAATTGTGTATTTTAGGTATTTTTATGATACTAATGTTATGATATCAAAGATCACAGTTGGAGGAGAATCCCTGGGCGACCTCATAGAGTCAATTGAGGACGGCCTTGGGGACCTTCTCGACCACTGGAAAGATGAGGGATACTTTGGAGTTCCCATCCAATTTGATTCGGAGACTAGGCAGGCCATTCTGGACATCAGGGTATTTCTTCATTTATTGCTTAATCTAGTCAAAACATTTTTTCTGGATACTGCAGGATGACATTGACATTCTTATAATTATCCTGGGGGTCATCGTCGCCATTTTTGGAGTGGCCCAAATGGCTCACGCAATGGACCAGGCATGGAACACTTTCAAAATCAGTTGATTGGTTCATGTCAATATATTTTTTTCTTCAGGTCTTTATTCGGAGGTGGCAGATTCAACAATTCCTCAGATTTGAAAAACACGGGAGCACGGAAAAACTGCCTATCAAGTAGTTGCCTCCACCATTTCAGAAAGCACTTAAGTCGAGGACCATCTCATTTCCATGTAACAGTTGTTTAGAATCCAAATAAATGTATTTTTACTTATAGGAAAATATACTACGGTATTTCAAGACAGTTATTTTTGGTAAAACTTATTTCGTACCTAAAGCTAAACTGAGGTAGATCGGCAAATTGCTGCGCGCACTGGATCCTTGGATCCTTGGATCTTTGGCGCAGAGTTACAAACCGTATTCCTTACAAACCGCGTCGTACTGTCCCGTGGCAATTAATGACTTACCTAAGCAGAGAAGAAAAATTCACGAAAACATTACGATCGATTGGCTGATTAAGCTCAAAGAAGGGAAGGGAAAGATAATAGGCGATTCAACAGCACGTCACTTTCGAGCTGAGAGCTGAAGTACGTAAGAAGAAAAATGTCTTGACGAAATCTTTTTGCTAGAAAAGACAATGACCACAACTGATGTACGGACTTACGTATTTTTTTACGTGTTTGCCAAAGGCCCGTATCATAAAAACTCAAGAGAAGAGTGTACTATCATCTCTATCGGCCAATCCCACGCCGCCCAGACGTGTGTTCCTCTTACGCCAGACAAGGAACGATTCCAGTGCCCAGAAGAATCTCCAAGTGCTCGCAATGTCTCTTACAACTTCTTCAAATTTTCGGATTTTGGCGGTGATTTCGTCTTTATTTTTGGGAGCATTAGCGTCTGACGTTATGCATCAGCCCCCGCTCCTGCCGCCGCCGCCGCCCCGCGCGGCCATGGAGGAGAAGGGCCGCTCCGTGCTGCATTCCGGCCTGTCCGACCACAGTCTCGGCCCAGAGGTGCTGAGGGAGATGCTGCTTGCCAGGATGGAGGATCCGGATTACTTGGATGCAGCAACAAGGAGGGAGGCCGAGAGGAGGGTGGAAAAGGTGGGTTGGCAATGGGCATTGGGCAATACTTTATACTTGATAAAGAAGAGCGGATGCAATTTTCGTACTTACTAAGTTAAGTTTTCTCGGAAAGATATGGGGGCACTGCAAGATGGAAAAAATCGCTAAGAAAACATAGATAGAGTTTTCTTTGAAATGTGACAATCCTTTTGCGAGTAGTTTGAGCGGTGGTTTAATTTTCATTTACCAAAACTTCAGGGCCAGAGCGTGGAGGAGGCCTTCCGCGCGTTTGCCAAAACGAGGGAGGTGATAACTTCCTACCTCAGGCTCGCCAGGGAGGGAAGGTGAGAGACACTCAGCAACGAGGCTTTAAAAAATCAGCTCAAAAATGTTGTTTTCAGGCTCTCTACTAAAATAAGCGAATTCGGCGCCGGCGGGAGGGATCTGGGAGACATTTTGGGCAATATCCTGGGAGGGGTGGGAGACGGGAGCGTCATCAAGGGAATCATCGGGGACATCATCGACCAGAAGCTGGTGAATTTTCAAACAACTAAGTATCTTACCGGTAAATGTAGGAAATTGTACTTTTAGGACGAGATCATTGCGGCCATCTTCGACAACATCGACTCGAGCATAGAGGAACTCATAGATTACGTCGTCGGGGCCATCAAGGAGGTCATTGATCACTTGGTGAGTTGCGGAAACGACGAAAAAGGTTTGCCCCGGGTGAGGCTCGAACTCACGGCCTTCAGATTATGAGACTGACGCGCTGCCTACTGCGCTACCGAGGCTGGGCGGAGGAATGTAATGCTAATGCAGAACAAGAAGGGCTCAAGGGAGAACTCGAAGAAAAGAAAGGAAGAGAGTATGCTTGGGAAACTTGTTTGCCTGCGGCAAGGAGAGAAAGAAAGTTTTTTAACCCTTTCTTTTCTTTGACAAGGGAATGAAAGCAAAAGCTCAAGAGTACAGTGCACACGCCACACGTTGGATGAAAAGGTGGCGGAACTTTTCCGTGAACCTTTGAACCCTTGCCGTAACAGCATCTGCCACATTATTATATTCACCTCGTAAATCTCATTTCGAAACATAGTTCTCCGTTGGTGGGGACGCTCTGGGCGACTTGCTGTCCTCTGTTGAGGACGGCCTCGGCGCGCTCCTCGACCACTTCAGGGAGGAGGGCTTCTACGGCCTCCCCGTGCAGTTTGACTTTGAGACCAGGCAGGCAATCCTGGACCTCAGGGTAGGCGTACGTAGCTGGGAAGAATATTATCTATTTTCTAACAATTTTCTTTTGTCTGACAGGATGATATTGACAAGCTAATCATCATCCTGGCTGTGATAACGACCGTGTTCGGAGTGGCACAAGGGGCACACATGGTTGACCAGGTATGTGTCTTTCCCTCAAAACCCATAAATTTGAAAGTTGAAAAAACAGCACTATATTTTGTACCTATTTGGATTGCAGATTTGGGTACGGAGATGGAGGATAAAGAGGGCTTGCAAGCTTGAGAGGCAGAGAAGCATGGCGGCGGAGGCGGCGGAGCAGAACGCCGCCAAACTGCAATAATTACACAAACAAGACTGTTCCTCATACTGTTATATGCGCTTCATACATTCTGTTTAACTCTGTATAGTCCCCTGTTGCTCAAGCATAACTCAAAAAACTTCAGTCACTTCTTGCTGAGAAAGACAAATTATTCCTCGTTAAACGTATGCGCGGGGGAGGAGAGCAGCTACAAGTCACACCCCATTATTAAAACCTTTGCTTCTTCCCAAGGTTGAATTAACGGCGACACATTCAAGTCCCCAATGTTGAGCAAACATTGGCGTGCTTTGGAGGACAGGAGCTTACTTTCGTTAGATACGACCATGAGTAGTAGTAGTAAGGTATAGTAGCGGTAGTAGTAACTTTGAGTGCGCAATTAAAGCTGATATGCGTATGCTATAGAAAAGCAGTGAAACGGAGTAATTCGCATGGATCCCCAGCAAATTTCTTGTACTGCGAGATTCGGCAAAGTTTCGCTGCAGCTCTAAATAAGATGTCCATTATTGTCCATTGTCAACATTGTGTGACAAAACTACTCAAAACGAAAATGTTCTTTTAGAAGATGAAACATTGGTGAATTTCCGTCGCAAGTGCGCGAAAATGAACTGTGGATTAGCGCTCCTCCGTCTCCTTGAGGCGGAAGGAAAGACGCAGAGAAGGGCGGAATAAAGAGAGATACACCTACACGAGAAAGCAATCCTCTCCATCTACCAGTGACAGTCTAATTGCGAAGAGAAAATGACGGACATAAACTACAATCGCACATACGCATACACCCTTTGGTCTACTAAATAAGTAAGAGATAACATCGTGGCCACCATGGTGCTTGGCAGAAATTGGGTTTTTATTCTCGCTGCCGCCATCCCTCTGCTGTTGGGCCGAGCATCCGCCCTCGCCCAATCGCCGCCGTCTTCCAAAGTCAGACACGGGTACTAATCTCCTTGGAAAAATATACTTTTTAAAATATTTCTGTTCAATCGTAGTTCCCTTAGGCTGTCCCGTTCCCACCGAGAGCTGGTGAAGCACCTCGCCACAAAAACCGTCGAGAGGTATCTCACACATCTGGGATTTTCGGAGGAGGAGGAGGAGGAGGGCAGTGAAGGAACAGAAAGCTCAGAAAACCTACGGGAAGACTCCTCCGGCGACATTTTGAAATCGTTCCAGAGTCGAACGAGGTCTGTGGACAAGAGGGACTCCCCCGAACAAGGAGGAGAGGAGGAAGAGAAAGATGCCAGCTCTTCTGTCCCAAGTCAAGAGAAGGCGGAGGAGCTGATAGACTACCTGGTACAGGATTTTTCCATATTTGCCGAAAAATCATATATAAAATTTCTTTTGCACACCACATTGCTACTAACTCATTTGTAAAATTGTCAAGCCACTGAAATCCCAACATTTTTTCTGTGTTCTCATGTACTAGAATTTTCTTTTCCCTCTACAGGCTCTGAAGCTGGAGGGGGTGGCCGACCGATCAGTTCAGGACTTGATGAGGGCGGCCATGGTGCTGGTGGCTCAGCTGGAGGGGGAGCTAGAGGAACAAGGAGAGGCAATGAGAGAGAAGGTTCGAATATTTCTATAGCAAATCAATTTCAACTCGCATCTAAAAATCTACTGTTGTTTCTATCAAGTTCCAAGCAAAATGAAGTCTATTTTGTACTGCACTAACTAGGGGGCGGCTGCTTCGCAGTCCTAATAAATACCCGCGGCCTCGGCCCCCATGAATAGTACCCGAATTCCAAAAAAAAAAGTCCCGTTTACGCTCCAAAAACGATCTTTTGGAATTAATTGAAAGGTTTTCTTACAACCAACGCATCTTCCTGTAACTAATCAACGAAGCGAGAAAAAAGAAAGTGTCCCTCCCCCCCGCAGTTCCCCTCCGGCATCCCCTTCAAGCTGGACCCCGCCACCCGCTCCGCCCTCTCCTCCTTGAGGGACGGCTTTGACCACCTTGCAGCCGCGGCCGCCGCCTTGGCCGCCGCTCTGGTCTTCGCCGCCGCGGAGAGAGTCTACCACTTGGTCAAGAAGGGGAAGGTGGCCGTCGGCGAGGGAGAGCGGCTTCGTGTGAATAGAGAAGGGAAAGATGCTGAAAATATGAAAATATGACGATAAAGAGCAGAAAAAGTAGCGTCGAAGTTTTTTTTGTTTCTGTATTTATTTTTTGGCAAGAGACGCGGCAATGGTCTTCTCCGTTTGCAGTCTTCACGTCACCAAGAACTGTTTCCACTCCTCCTCCTCCTTCTCCCCTCTCGATGGCAGCTCCTCCACCATCCACGGGCAGACAGAGTGCGCAATTTGAAACCACCTCTCAAAGGCCCCCTCCGCCTCGTCCTCGTAACCAAAGCGGTAGAGGCGACCGCGGACATCCCTGGGGCTGCTCCAGGGTTTGCCTCTTCGAGTGAAGTGCTGGAGAATATGCGGAATTAAAGATTTATGGCCTTTACTTGGGGAGAAATAGCAACCTTTACTCATAGTGTTCCATAATCTGGACTTTTTTAGTACGAGACAAAAAACTTTATTTACTTTGACAAACAAAAAAGCCGAAAAAATCATGTGAGGTGAAATGGTTTTTTACCTAAACCAACAAGTCACTAACAAGCTGTATTTTGTACTCATGTTTTATAGCAAAACCTTTTATATCCTCCTCACCATGTATGCCACCTTCCCGAAGTCCTTGCACTCTTCAAATCTTTCGGCCAGTGGATCCCTCATGTAGAACTCCGAATCGAGCGTGGCGTAGTGCTTGGGGAGGACGAGGGCAGAGTCCGAGCAGGAGAACTCCCGGGCGAAGACGTCCATGTCGAAGTTGTTGTTGTTGTCGTCGCCGTTGTTGATGGGATTGGTGCCGAAGTGTCGCCTGGCGCGGGAGAAGAGCTCCTCAGAGGGGTGGAAGACCATCAGGGCGGTAGTCATCTGTTGGCGTGGATATTTTTACGAATGAAAATTTCAACACTTTTGACAGGGCTAGAAAGGTGGAAGATGGAGAAAAAAATATTTGCTTCTATTTAATCAAAAGAAAAACCTTTTCCCGGTAGAAAAGAAAAAAATGTCTTTGGATGACGAAAAGAAGGAGATCGAGCCATACCAGCGTGACCTGCCGCCCGGGGCACTTTGCCGACCCTGCCGTGACCCCCTCCTGCTTGAACCAGTATGCCTGCGGAGCCGCCACCTCCGCCGCCCCCAGCCTGAGGCGGAAGAGGTGCTCCAGGTCCCTCAGCGGAATCCCATCAGAGTCCAGGAACACGACGCGGTCGTAACCAGTCAGGAGGAAGGAGTAGAACTTGTGGTAGGAGGCCTGGGGATAAAATTGACAGAAAGACTCTCCGCGAGGTTCCATAGGATTTCGGTCCTGCCACCTATTGGAGGCCATTGCCTCAATTGGACTTTAGGGAGAACTACTGGGAATCAAACCCACTACCTTGCGTTTGTGAGTATTGTACTTTTTCCCAAAAAAAGCTATCCTGGCCTCAAAATATACAGCATTAAATAATGTTCCTTTCAGAACTACATTTCTTACATTACCTGGTAGTAGCTGTCCTTTTCAAAGTAGTGCCTGAGAGACTTGTGAAAGTGCTTGACTTGCCCCCCCTCGTTCCCCCACCGCCAGAGGAGCCTCTGGGATACTTGGTCGTTCTGCATGGGAACAAACATTGGAAGCACCAAATGACTTTTTCAACAGCGAAAAATAATTACCAGATCATCGGCGACATGAATGAGGACGTAGTCCACCTGAAATCCGGCAGAAACAAACAAAGCTCTTCTTCTTTTAATTTTGAGGAAAAAAACAGTATGTGTTGCTAGTGACTAACTCACAGTGAACGGGAGATTCTTGGCGGAAGTTGAGTTTCTAGCGGGATAATACTGTCACAGTCTATTTGTGTTGAAATCAAATTATCCCCATTTACCTACTATCTTTGAGTAGCTTCAGAGCCGTCAGCGCTGAACACAAGTACTTGGCCGAGGTGGCGTACCACGCATAGGCCATCCTTCTTCCCTCCAGCTCATCCAAGGGCAAAAAGTGTTTCTCCTCTTCGGCCTCAAACTCGTCCAAGGGAGACTGAACGCAGTTCATGTTGGGGCCGGAGGCGGAGTATCTGCGGAGAAGGGGTGTCGTTTTTCGTCTGGAAAAGTGTTGCCCGACGTGTGTACCTTTGGTTTTGCGACGAAGACATTACTTTCCCCATAGCCAGCTTGGAGACCAGCGTTCCAGCGCCGCGCTTCAATTTCCTACAGATATTTTGTGCGAATCGACGTGCGCCGTTTGGGAGGAAACTGGGAAATCTCACGTCGAGTAGTAGTACTGTCCGCCGGCTCTGGCGTGGAGGAGGAAGATTGCCCCGAGCGTCGCTGCGTACAACACTGCCACCAGAAGCAGCTTCTGGCTGTTCGGGACCATGGCCAGGGAGGGAAAGAGGAGGTATGAAAACACGACCCGCGAATTCACTCAATTTCACATGTTTTCCCTCGCCCGGTTCTCGAATGAATAAGGGAATCGAATGCGCGTGCTTTTCTTGATTGAGTTTCGGATCTTTGGTAAACAGCACTCTCGCTTTTTAAAGTTATTAATAGTTGACATTTTAGTCACGAAATTCCCTAATATACCGGTACATGCTGTTGATTGAAGCGTTCCAGCTGTCTGAGTTGCTGTTTGGCTCTTTCTGACGGGATCAATCAATGTGAGGGCCGCCGCCGCCGCCGCCCTTATCGCATTTGACCCGCGACTGCGCGATAAAGAAGCCATGGGCGCCTTTTCTTTATTTGATTTGCGCGGCTGGCGGTGTTTTGCGCCCGCTTACAGTACATCTGCGCAAGAAAGGCAGAGCTAACAGTGCACTTTCGGAGGCGAAAACACACACTGCACGTGCATTTTGCGGAACAGAAAAAAAGCGGTTTGGAGAAAGTGGCAATTACGGCATTTTTGACAAAGAGGGGAGGGGCGCTGCCACGGAGTAGGGGTCAAAGTGAAAAGTTCTTTTGCATTTGCTCCAGCATTGCTGTTCCGTTTTTAGCCTGTGGCGACATTCGTCCAAAATTCAAAGTTTGTCCCGCGTAGAGAGTACGTACGTGGGCACTGCTGTAGTGGTCAGTTCCAAAAAAGTTTGTCGCTGGGCGAGAAAAAGTTTCCCAACTCGGTCTGTATCCAAGAGGGGAAAAAATCAACTTATGTACTCTGTGTCTGTGTGTATTTTTGGCAATTTCGAGTTCCCAGCCGTATCAATATGTCAATGTGTCTATGAAAATACATTTTTTGTTCTTTTCATGAAGGGAGATTCAAGGTTTGACTTGTAGCGTAGAAGCACCAAATGATGCCAATGCAACAAGGCTCTTCCACCCGATTGGAAACGAGCCTTCACTTTCAGGCATACGGGATATCAGCCTTTCATTTAGCCACTTGTGGTGGCTGCCCACAGCAAGGGCAAGGGAGCAAGAGCATCCTTGAAAAATTGATGTTGCCAAAATTGAGACATTTTACAAATCTTATGCCACCTGTGATTGAATCCTTCTTGCTGAATATGCCAATTGCAGCTAAACGATAGACGCCGCTTACTTTAACGAAAAAACCTCCTCCTTGATCATTCTGCCAGGAAAGAAAATATGAGACACAATGAAAGGACTCTTGGTTATATTTCACTCTTTCACACATGCTAGTCTCTCTTCTGACCTCTGCCGGTATTTGATACCAAAAAAGCCCCCTTTGCACTTCAAGGGGTTTATCCCTCAGCTCCGCCGTTATTATTTTCTCACAAATGCTGTGTAAGCCTCCTGATCGCCACCGTGCAAGTAAATAACCTCGCGAGGTCCGTCTTCCAGCTGGTGGTACAAATACAGTTGTATAAATCTGGTTACTTCACACTCAGCTGAAAGCGTTAATACTGTTGTGAAAGAAAAAATGTCTGATTTGTATATTTCAACCTAACACATCAGGGTCCGATCTCCCTGATCCGAGGAACAAGAGGGGCCTGTTGTTTATCGCGAGGAAGGACTTGAGCTCACTCCCGTCCATCGTAAGTCTTGGCTTGTCCACAAAGGGAGGCTCTACGAAGACATGGTTTAGTTTTTTGTTGAGAAAAAGTTGTGCATTAAAAGCTACCTGGTCGCTGCCCGTTCCTTCCCGGTTTAAAGCCAACCACTGCTATGTTGAATTCTTTTTTGTACAAAATGAAAGTCGTCAAAAGGTGTAGTTTTGTCTTCAAAAAAGAAATACTGACGATTTTTTGCGTCATCAAATGGAGGAACGTAGCCTTCATGGATCTTGACGCGATTGTGTTTCATGAAATACTTAAACCTAAAAATTAACTAAGAATTGCGAAAACATTCTTTTCAAACAAAAATCGAGTCATTGCCTGCGGAACTCAGGTCTAGTAACTGAAAGAGGTGTTGTTAGAGGGATCCAGTTGTATTCGTCCCTTCTTTCTTTACATTCGTGTCGATCCCTACGGGGTGCGATCCATTACGTACCTACTTCTCATCCAAATTTAATAATCTTGTCTATTCCGCAGGTTTTGAACAAAGTATGTTCTTGTTTTTCCCTGGAGGGCTCGTCTCTGTCCGAGAGACAAGCGTTGAACATCCTTCTTAGGACGACCCCGTGCCTGTTCTTTTCCGCGTAAACACAAGCTGCTGCAGTTATAATCTTTCTGCAAGACAAGAAGAGAAATATAGTCAGTGGAAGTTTTGAGAGCACAAAAAAAATTTTCTTCACGTCGGAATCTTTGACGAAAAGGAACACTGTAGTCACATTCGTAGATGACGCCTACAATCCGATCCCACGTAGAAAGAATATTTGTTTTCTGACTGCTGATCTACCCCAAGCCCATTTTTGCTACCAAAACAATCCCCGTAAAGGGCAGTCAAAAACTTTTGCACTGTCCCCCCCTACGGATTTTTAAAGTTCCCTTCCCAGTTGCTCCGAACCATGGTCATCTGTTGTTGCATTCATCGATCCACCCACGCATTTTGATTCCGTCGAGTTCTGTTCCTTCCCTTACCTCGGGGTAGCCAGGACTCCCCCGCAGTAGACATTGGATATGTGCAGAACTGGGGATAATTTTAAAAGGCTTGTCGTTTTAACAGTGGTATCATTTTTTTGCCTGGAGCAACGTTTTGCAGCGACATTTTTGCAGCATTTATGGCATAGGGAGTATCGGTTTCTCTTGTGTTGGAAAAAAATATGAATGAATTTAAGTCTGCCAATAAATTTCTTGCTTTCTACTGTACCGTAGTGTTATCGTTGCTGCAAAAAAGTTGTTGCAAAAACATCGTCAGTAAAATGCCGCTATAATGCCAAGCATTGTGAAATTCGTCCCTGGTTCTCTGGCGTAGTGCACCAGAGCGACGTGCCATGGGTACTCTTGCTCCACCTCCTGGGTCACGACGGCGCCGCAGCAGATTCCGAGGGCACTCACTGGGCAGCAGTACAAAATTAGAAGCACTCGCATGATTCTAAAACATTTTTTGACCTCCAATGCAAAATGGGGCAATCAGCTTGTCTTCATTTTCAAAGGATTCTTGCCGGTGATGATCCTACAGTGTAGTTTCCTAGTCACTTTCTTTGTGACCTTTTCACATGTTCTAATCGCTTTCTTACAGGAAAAGCAACGCAAATCAAATTGTTTAAATAGGGCCAGAAACCTCTTTTCAAGATGCGGACAATTCCATCCCCATCCTCCTTTCCCACGCTCCTATCGCAAAATAAAAAATCACGACATAATCGGCGAAGAATGATTCGACTGACCGATCGGAGTAAACAGCGGAGAAGGGGCGCGTGTCCGCGAAATCGATTTGTGTGTCGCAATCGCGAATATTGTCGTGTTTGTGCAGATGGGAAAACAGACACATCCGACGGTCAAACGAGGGAGAGTGTCTCCTCCCCATTGTCGCATTGCCACGCTCCGCCGATTCCTTTCATTCCACCCGCGCGAAAGACGGACGGAGGCGCCCCCGCTGCGACGGGATCAGAATTCGCCAATAATACAGAAATCCTTAGCTAAAAGCCACTGGAATTGATTAGTTGGTAAATGTACCTCTTTTCCCTGCGCTAACAAGGTCTCTTTCGTTTTCGCCACTGGTCGATCGCGTCTGCATTGTACGCATACCGTACCAATAAGAACACTTCTTCACAGTAGCCGAGATAATCCGTCTGCTGACAAAAGAATGCGCGACACGCAACAAGAATTTTCCCACATTTTCACGCGCCTGCATGGCATTTGCATTTACCTTCCTGCGCATGCATACATATTCCACTTTTCTCGGAACCACTTTCCTCCATCCATTTCTCTCCCCCTCCCCGTTGGCTTTATACATCCCCCCCCATCAGGCTCTCTCAGCCTCAATTTATCTTTCTTTTGCTCGGCGGAATGGGAGGGGGATCCGACAACCCACCTTTTCCCGCCGGATTTTCGCGCATACAGTACGTATAGCGGGAATGGGAGGGGAAAGAAGCATTTAATCACGGCGGAAGTGGGGAAAAGGGGTTGTTTCTCACTCCTTCTCCGCAGAAACACGAGTCCTTAGTTTCTCAGTCAGCCTTTGTAACGGGATATTTTTCAGTGCTACAAAGGTGTCCTTTTTTGGCCACTCAACTGTTGGACAAAGGAGAAAGACGAGTATGAAAAAACATGAATATGAGAGAAAGCTGCTTACTATTTCTGTTTTTGTTGTCACAACCAGGTAAAAAGATAGAACAGGATTTTTACATCTATTAATTTTTAAAATACGTCCCTCCAGGGCCTCATCCGTCCCGGAGCATGTGGCGATATTGGTTCCCAGAGCCGTTCTACTGCTACTATGGGAAAGACAACAAGACAATCAAACAGGTGAAACGACTTAAAAACTATAATTTTAGAAAAACAAAACATGAATCTTTTCTCCACATAGCAATGCAGTATTAAGGATATTGGCATCAACGCCTGCGTCATGTACACCAGACGTGAGGCACACCAATTCACATCATCACTTTTCAACAACAATAAAAGCGTATTCCTCCATCCAGTTTTTGGCCCTGACAAGCGTTGGAGCCGTCGCTTGTACTCCTGCGCCCAGGACTACATCCAGCACGAGTGCCTGTTCCCCCCGGAGAAGAGGGCGGAGTGCGAGAAGGGGATAATGGCTGATTACCACTACTACATGGGTTCGTGCTTCGAGCGACGGCTGAGGCCCCGGAGGGAGAGGGTCCTCCTCGTGTGCATCTGCAGCTGGGAGATGTGCAACAGGGGAGCCCCCCCTTGGACAAAGAGCAAGCCCAGGCCGCCAAAGTGGACGGGGGAAGGGGAGGGGGAGGGAGGGGCGGAGGCGGCGGGGGGGAAGGCGATGTCTGTTGTGGTGGCGGTGATTGGAAGGGCGCTGGAAATGTAGAACGTAATGAATAATGTGAACAGACGAAAGAGAGCTATATGATCAAAGATACCTCATGGATAGAGAGAAAAGGATGTATTTTACTTTTATCCGTGTCTATTGTCGACAAAAAAAGAACGCTGTAAAAATTCACACACACAAACATCAAATGAGCCGCAGACAAAATCATGTGGTCTCAGCAATGTATTGCAGATAAAATCTCACTATCCAACAGCACCCAAACGTCCCAAAACAGCGTTATGCATTAAGTCCGTGTGCCTTAAAAAGAGATCCTTTTCTCTTTGAGTACGAAAAATACTGGAATTGGAAGAACACATCAGCCGGTACTAGCAGAAAATGAGAATATTCCTTTCTGCTCCTCTCCTATTCTTCTACTTGGGTAATCCCATTCCTGTACATTAGAAAATTAAAGGAAGTATTTTTGTCTGTCCCTGACCTTCTCTTCAGATTATTCCAAAAGCCATACTCTTAATTGCATGAAGACCCTACCTGATGGCACTCTCACATCAGAGGTATGCCTGGAGAAGCGATCGAGGAAGAGCTTCTGTGTCTGGTTCAAGAAAGACACTTCTGAAGAGAAGCCACAGAGAGGATGTCTGGAAGACTGGTGACGAATTGTCATCCATAAAATTAAATCAATGGCATACAGAGCGGCAACTTTTGTCATTTCTGTCCATAGGATGAAGGTAGGCTGTGCTAAGGAGAAAGACATGGAGAAATTCAAGGCTTGTGGGAAAAGGTACAAAGCCACAATCCAGGAAAAGCAGAATGGGGAGGTGACTGATGAGATCACAGGAGTAAGGGAGATTCCAGAACACAGTGTGCCCCATCCAAAAAAAATCCAAAACGCATTATACCAAGCAGTACACAATCAAAGTCTGCTTCAACGAGAACAACTGCAACAAGCCTCCTTTTCCTGAAGAGGGAGGAGGAGAGGGGAGTGATGGAGGAGGAGGAGGAGAAGCGCACAAGAACCGAGCTGAAATAATTACCAGCAAAACTGACTTGGAAATTATTTCTGTCTGGCTGTTTTTGTTTTTGTTATAATGGCATCACAGCTCTAAAGAATAGAATATACAAAAAAGCAGCTGGATATCTTTTAATTGCACTTAAACAAAGAAGATGAAGTGGTACATTCAATATTTAGTTGTAAGATCTAGCTACTGCAAAATCCTC
>JAAUYJ010098554.1_pt1 | contig 21964 bp, 18 predicted proteins | sample 7278031 | NCBI WGS metagenome assembly JAAUYJ01 (sample SAMN14350222, study PRJNA611818) | marine sediment metagenome | isolation source: surface marine sediment (1.8m) | place: French Polynesia: Moorea | collected 2018-08 | reverse complement strand
CGCGCCAGGCGGCGATAGGCGTCGCCCCGGCCGCGAAATGCCAGGGCGTCATCGGGACTGTGCGTCAGCGCCGTGTCGTAATCCGCCACGGCTTGCTCGTGCAGGCCCAGGCCGGAGTGCGAGAAGCCGCGCCCCCGAAAGGCGTGGGCCAGATCGGGCTTGCGCTCGATCGCCGCGTCGAAATCCTCGATCGCGCGCTCGTGCTGCCGCAGTCTGGCATAGGCCTCGCCCCGCGCAGCGTAAGCCTCTGCCAGGTCGGGCGCGCGCTCCAGCGTGGCGTCGTAGACCTCGATGGCGCGTTTCAGCCTGCCCCGCGCCCGGAACAGATCGCCGAGGTTGGTGCGTGCGCGGACATCGTCCGGGTCGAGCTGCAGCGCCCGATTGTAGTCCCGGACGGCGAGCTCGGCGGCGCCCCGCCGCAAGAGCGCCGCGGCGCGGTTGACGTAGAGGTCGCCGTCCTCGGGCTGCAGCTCGATCGCGGCCCCGTAGTCCTCGACGGACTGATCGAGGCGCCCGATCGTTTTGTAGGCAATCGCACGATTATTGTACGCCGCAGCGGTTTCTTCGGCCGACAACTCACCGGATCGGATCGCGCTCGAGTAAAGCGCGATCGCCTCGTAGGTCGCGCCGCCTGCCTGGGCCTGCCAGGCGCGGCTCATGTCCCCCACTGCATCGGCGTGCGCTGATGCGGCCAGCCCCAGCCAAAGGATCGCTGAGAGCCCTGAACGCCTCATCTCTCGTCTCCGTCCCCCCCGAACGACGGCCAGGTCGGCTTGGTCTTTAGCCGGGATAGCGTCCTGTTATCGCATGCAAATATCCGATGACGTGCATATTTTGCGATTCCCTGGCAGAAGTCCCCACTAGATGTTGGGATCGGCGCGCGCAACCACTCAACTTATTGTACTATACCCAGTTGTTGGGATCAACGGAGATCCGGCCCGAAGTCTCCCATGAGACGGGCTGCTCAAATAATTCTCGCAATTTCCAAATATAAGATCTGCAAGCCCTTGTATGTGTGGGCCGGTGCCGAATAGACCTAAGAAAATTTTACGGCATCGAAGGCGTGAGCGCCGCGGAATGGCGATCGCCTGCGGTGGTCTTCGAGGGCGTGCTATCTTCATGAAGGGGGCACAAGTGAGCGAGTCGGGCCAAGGCGAAGAGGGCAGCCATGCGGAGATTTTTGATCGAGCGCGAGATCCCGGCGATCGGCAAGGCCGACCACATGGAGTTGCGGGCGGTCGCGCGGAAGTCCAACGCAGCCCTGAAGCAGCTGGCACCGGATATCCAATGGGTCGAGTCCTACGTCGCGGCGGACAGGACCTTCTGTGTCTACCTGGCTGTCGACGAAGCGGTCATCCTGCGCCATTCGGAGATCACCGGTTTTCCCGCGGACCGGATCACCGAGATCTCCCGGACCATCGATCCGACCTCGTCGCGGGCCTGAGCGCAGCGTCAGTCGACGGCCGCCGGGCTGCGGTTGCGCATCGTTTGCTGGACCGCCTCGCGCACCTCGCCCGGGGTCACCGGCTTTTCGAGATGGGGCAGGCCGGTCTCGTTGAGGAAGCTGCCGATCGTCGGTCCGAGCGCGTCGCCGGTGATGAAAACGAGGCGGTCGACGAGGTCCGGAAAGGCGTTCCTGATCCTCTTGTAGAGGCCGGGACCGTCCACGTCCGGCATGCGCATGTCGCTCAAGATGACGTCGAAGCGGTGACGCGCGATCAGCTGCATCACCGCGTTGCCCGAGCTTGCGACATCGACCTCGTGGCCGTCCAAGGAGAGGATCTCCGAAAGCATCTCGGAGACGTCGGCTTCGTCGTCGACGATCAGGACGCGCCCCGGTGCCGGCCTCGCGTCACGCGCCGGTGCCGCCTCGGCCTGCAGGGGCGCGCGGCTGCAGCGCGGCAGCGTGACGACGAAAGTCGCGCCCTCGCCGGGCACGCCGGCCACCTCGATGGCGCCGTTGTGCGCTTGCACGATGCCGTGGCTCACGGTCAGTCCGACACCCGTGCCGCTGCCCACCTCCTTGGTCGTGAAGAAGGGATCGAAGATGCGCGATCTCAGCTCCGCCGGGATCCCGGGGCCGTTGTCGCGCACCGAGAGCCGGACCAGGCCGGCGTCGTCGTCGGCCTCGGTGATCAGCGCCAAGCTGCGCCGGCCGGCCTGTTCGGCCATGGCCTGCTCGGCGTTGATGATCAGGTTCATAACCACCTGATTGAGCTGGTCCGGGTCGGCCCAGACGGGCGGCAGATCCGGCGCCAGGCCGCGGGAGACATCGATATCGGCGCTCTGCAGCGTGTAGGCGGTGATCTCCAGGGCGGCGTCGACCACGTCGTTGAGGTCGACCTCGCTGCGCTCGGGCGTGGTCTGGCGGGCCATCGCCAGGAAGGTCTTGACGATGCGCGAGCAACGGTCGGCGGCCCTTTGGATCTGCTCGGCGCGCTGCTCGATGGCGGGATCGCGCGCCGTCTCGCTGAGCAGCGAGGCCTGGCCGACGACGACCGAGAGCGGGTTGTTGAGCTCGTGGGCGACGCCGGCCAATAGGCCGCCAAGCGCGTTCAGCTTTTCGCTCTGATAGAGCGCCTCCCTCTGGCGCGCCATCTCGGCCTCGGCGTTGCGTCGCTCGGTGAGATCGAGCGTGCTGGCGACGATCACCTCCTCGCCCTGGTACTCGATCAAGCGCGCTGAGACCGAGGCCCAAAACGGGCTGCCGTCGGCGCGCTTGAGCTGCAGCTCGTAGTCGTCGACGCGGCGGCGTTGTCGCAGCAGCGCGACGTAGGCCTGACGTGTCGCGGCGTCGACGTAATAGTTGACGATCGAGTCGTCGGGACCGGCCGGCATGTTGCCGCCGTAGACGCCGCTGGTGGCCGGACTGACGTAGAGGATCAGCCCGTCCTCCGCGCGCGTCATGGTGACCGGCACCGGGCAGGCGTCGAGCACCGAGCGCAGCAGCCGCTCGCTTTCGCGCAGGGCCTCCTCCATGCGCTTGAGATCGGTGATGTCGGTGCGCACGAAGACCTGCCCGCCTTCGGCGCCTTGGTGACGGCTGATCAGGATCCAACGGCCGTCCTCGAGCTCCGCTTCGAGCACCGTCCGGCCGTCGGACCAGAGTTCCTCGAGGTTCGGCCCGTAGATCTCACGGGCTTGGTCGGTGGCCTGGCCGTCCACGGTCTTGAAGTTCTCGATCACACGCTTGACGAGCTGGTCGATGTCCAGGCCCAGCAGCTGTTCCTTCGGTACGCCATAGAGCGTGGCGTAGGCCGAGTTGCAGACGGCGAGCCGGCTCGAGCTGTCGTAGACCGCGAAGCCGTTGGGGATGCTCTCGATGGCGTCTTCCAGCAGGCGGCTGAGCCGCCGTTGCTCGGTGACCGCTTCCTGATGCTCGGTAGTGTCGCGCACCAGGACGAAGTAGCCGACGATCTGCCCCGTCTCGTCTGCATGGGGCACGTAGGTGCGATGGATGTAGCGCCGGACGCCGCGCGGGATCTCGGCCCAGCCCTCCCAATTCACGGTCTCGCCGGCCAACGCCGCGTCGGCGAAGGGCCGCAGGCGACGGTCCTCTTCTTCGCCCAGCACCTCGGCCACGGTCTTGCCGAGGATCTGGGCGACCGGCTGTCCGATCACCTTGGCGTACTCGTTGTTGGCAAAGCGATGGCGGCGCTCCCGGTCTATGAACGAGACGCGCACCGGTATCAGCTCTAGCACGGCCCACAGCTGTTCGGCGCTGGCGCTGCGCCAGACCGAAGGGGAGAGGTCTTCGGTCATGGCGGTGGCGCCGCCGCCGGTCTCGGGGCGCTCCGTTCGAATTTCGATCCGCTTGCCGCTGCCCTTCTCTTGGGGGACACGAAGCTTGGAATTCCCTTGTTCCCGGCCCTTACCTTCCCGCGACTCTATCCCGCCCCAGACGCGATGCGAAGGTCAATCTGGGGCCGGGCCGTGGGCGGCAGGGCGTTTTCGGCGGCCTTAACCTTTGGTTGCTTGCCTTCCTTGCCCGATGACGCGATAAACATAGGGTTCCAACATAATCATCAGAGTCATCTGCTGGTTGGCGGAGGAGGCGCAATGCTTTACGGCAAGGCACTCCCCCAACTGGGGATGGGCTTGGAGGTCAACTCACAAGCATCCCACGGGGAGTACGAAACGGATCGGACGGGCGCGGCGGCCGGCGGGCCGCAGAAGGATTTCTTCCAGGAACGCGACGGCGCCCGTTTTGCAGGAACGCACCTGATCATCGACCTTTGGGGTGCGCGACGATTGGACGACATCGCGGCGGTCGAGCGGGCCTTGCGCGACTGCGTCGAGGCCTGCGGCGCGACGCTGTTGCACATCCACCTGCATCACTTCACGCCCAACGGCGGCGTCTCCGGCGTCGCGGTGCTGGCGGAATCGCACATCTCCATGCACAGCTGGCCCGAGCGCGGCTACGCCGCCTTCGACGTCTTCATGTGCGGCGACACCCGGCCGATGGCCGCCGTCGAGGTGCTGCGCCAGGCCTTCACGCCGGAGCGTGTCGACGTCCAGGAACATATGCGGGGCCGCGAAGCCGGATGACCGCCTGGTCCGAGGAGACGGACTCGGTTTACGGGGCCTGGCGCGTTCAGCTGCGCATGTCGCGCGTTCTGTTTCAGGAGAAGAGCGGGCACCAGGACATTGTGCTGTTCGAGAACCCGCTCTACGGCCGGGTGCTCGTGCTCGACGGCATCGTGCAGACCACCGAGCGCGACGAGTTCTTCTATCACGAGATGCTGGTCCACGTGCCGCTGCTGACCCACGGCGCGGTGCGCCGGGCCCTGATCGTCGGCGGCGGCGACGGCGGCGCGCTGGAGGAGCTGCTCAAGCACGCCGCGGTCGAGCGGGTCACGATGGTCGAGATCGACCGCAGCGTCGTGGAATTCTCCAAGACGCATTTGAAGGCGATCTGCGGTGACGCCTTCGAGGATCCGCGCCTCGAGCTGGTGATCGCCGATGGCGTTCAATGGGTGAAGGACTGCGCGGAGCGCTTCGATCTGATCCTGATCGACTCGACCGATCCGGTCACTTCGGGCGAGGTGCTCTACACGCCCGCGTTCTACGCCGCCTGCGCCGCCATCCTGGACGAGGGCGGGCTGCTCGTGACGCAGAACGCCGTGCCTTTCACCGAGCCGGAATCGCTGGGCGCGCCGCTCGCGGCGCTCGGCGCGTCCTTCGCGGCGACGGCCTGCTACCGGGTCGCGGTGCCGAGCTTCTACGGCGGCGACATGGTCTTCGTATTGGCCGGCCAGACGTCCGAGAGTCTAGGGGTCGCGGACCGGGAGCTCGAGGCGCGCTTCGCTGCCGCCGGGCTCGACACGCGCTACTACACGCCGGCCATCCACCGGGGCGCCTTCGCGCTGCCGCCTTACATCGCGGAGATGATCGGCTAGGGCGGTCGGGTGTTTGACTCACGTCGTTGCGTCCTTCGAGACGCCCGCTTGCGCGGTCTCCTCAGGATGAGGTTCCTTCGTCGTGCCATGTAAGGTCTGCCTCACCCTGAGGAGCGCCCGATAGGGCGCGTCTCGAAGGGCGCGCGCCGGAACTGCAGCGACGACCTACTCCGCCGCCGCCGGCTGCAGGGCGAAAGTGTTGTACTCCCGCGACAGGGCCGCGATCACGGCGAGCCAGGCCAGACAGATCACGAAGGTCAGCCAGCCGAACTGCACGGCGCTGACGCCCCACTGGGTCAGCACCAATATGAGGCTGGAGCCGGCGATCTTGAACAGGCGGTAGCCCAGCATGTCGATCCAAGCCTTGGCCTGATAGGTGCGCACCGCGTCGATCGGGATGTAGAGGATCTCCTTCGAAGCCCGGTTGATCGAGTAGGACAGGCCGCGGTCGGCGATCTTCAGCGCCGAGGCCATCATCAGCACCGGCTGCATCATGTAGGCGAAGGAGCCGATGATGATCATCAGCGGCTGCACGGCCATGCCGGCGAAGATCCCGAGATAGCGGTGGATCAGGGGCGTGAGCACCAGGTTGACCGCAATCGAGACCAGCCCCAGGACGAAGAAGAGGTTGCCGAAGAAGGCGGAGCGTTCATCGGTATCGGTAAAGGCGGCTTCGACCGCCGAAAGGAGCTGGAACTCGACGACCGGCTGGGCGATCTGGGCGCAGAACAGCATGGCGGCGATCAACAGCAGATAGCGGCTCTGGACCAGGGTGCGCCAGCCGCCCGCGGCGACCACCTGCGGGCCCTTGCTCTTGACCTCCTGGTAATAGCCGGCGCGCCCCATGGCGATGTTCACGAAGGCGGTGATGGCCAGCAAGAAGGCGCAGGTGAGCAAGAGGTCCGGCGTTCCGATCGGCGTGTGCTCGACCAGGACCGAGGCGGCCTTGGCGCCCAGGGCGCCGCCGAGCAGGCCGCCGGTGCCGATGAACCAGTAGGACTTCTTGCCGTCCTCGGTCTCCGTGATCGAGTTGGTCAGGCTCCAGAACTGCTCGACCAGGATGACGCTGAAGATATCGGTGAAGATGTAGAAGACGAAGGAAGCGCCGCCGCCCCAAGACGTCATGACCAGCCGGAGCGCGATCAGCAGCGCGATGAACAGGGTCAGGCAGCCCAAGATCACCCGCAGCCGGCTGTGGCGCTCGACTAGGCGATGGTAGAAGCCGATGAAAGTGCCCAGAGTCAGGGCCGAGACGATCCAGACCCAGGGAAAGTTGCTGGCGCCCCAGTACTCGATCAGCAGCGAGCGGCTGGCGACCTTGACCTGGTAATAGGCCAGGATGATCAGGAAGAAATTGAAGAACAGGACGGCGGCCCGCCTGTGCAGATCTCGCCCGCTCCCCGGCGCCGCCCCGATATCGGTTTTTGTCATTTTAACCCTCTTTAACCTTTGCCGGTTAGGGTTGTCCGATGCTACTTTCCCGCTTCATGCCTATACGTCGTCTCATAGTCGCCGCCCAGCTGCTTCTGTTTGCAGCGTTTCCGGCCTTCGCCGACTCTCTAGACGGCTATCCTTTCCTGCGCGAAAGCTTCGACCCGGGCCTCCAGGAGAGGCTCGAGCAAACGCTGGATCGCCTCGGGCTGTCCCAGGCGGTGGCGGACCGCAAGCTGGCCGTGGCGCTGGTCGATATCACGGACCCGCTGGACCCCAGCCTGGCCGAGGTCAACGGCGACGAGATGATGTATGCGGCCAGTCTGCCCAAGATCGCGATCCTCCTCGGCGCCTTCGTGCAGATCGAGCAGGGCGGAATGCGGCTCGATGCTGGCACGCGCGAGTCCCTGACGCAAATGATCCGGGTCTCCTCGAACGTCCAGGCCACCCGCATGCTCAATCGCGTGGGCAAGCAGCGGCTTTTGGAGATCCTACAGTCGGAGCGCTTCCGCCTCTATGATCCTTTGGTGAACGGCGGGCTCTGGGTCGGCAAGGAATACGGCAAGTCGCCGGCCTACAGGCGCGACCCGCTGCACAACCTGTCCCACGGCGCCACGGCGGTCCAGACCGCGCGCTTCTACTACCTCCTGGAGACCGGTCAACTGGTCGACCCGGCGCTCAGCCGCGAGATGAAGCGCATGCTCTCCAAGCCCGGCATCAAACACAAGTTCGTCAAGGGCTTGGCCGGCGTTCCTGACGCGAAGGTCTATCGCAAGTCCGGCTCCTGGCGGCGCTGGCACGCCGACAGCGCCATCGTCGAGCACGGCCCCTACAAGTACATCGTGGTCGGTCTGGCCGAGGATCCGAAAGGCGGGCGCTGGCTCGCCCGCATGATCAAGCCCTTGCATTTCCTGGTCGTTCCGACCGAGCTCGCCCAAGCGACCAAGCCCTAAGTCGCCGAGCGCTTCCCACCGAGTGACGCGAATCCGCCTTCCGGGGGCGGCCTCCGGCTGGCCCGGCAAGACAAGCGAATGGCCGCTCGGATCAAGGCCGCCCGCATCACTGCCGCCCATCTGAAACTCAGACCTGCGACCGGACCCGAAACCATCCTGCGGCTCGGGTGATGGCTGTGAGTACAATCAGATAGGAGGCGTTCTATGACCTCGGTCGGAAGAAAAGTGAAGCTCACCATGTTGGTAGCCCTGGCCGCTGTGCTCACGGCGGTCGCGACGGTGGCAGCGGACTCAGAGTCCGAGTACGAGCTGCGCAGCGGCGGCAGAATCCAGCTGGCCGCCAACCCCGACTTCCTCCCGCTGCAGCCGGCGCTGGAAAGCGTCGTCCCCGAGGTCGACGAGGGGCTCGGTCTGAACATCGAGGCGATCTGGAAGACCTACGGCGGTCACGTTTACTTCGAGCACATGCCGGTCGGCTATGTCCCGATGGGCGATTGGAGCGAGCTCGACGCCGATGCGGTCTGGAACGGCTACGTCGCGGCGGCGCGGGAGCCCGCGGGTGCCTTGGACATCCGCGTGACGCCTCTGGGCTGGGTCATCGAGCCCACCCTCGATCGGGAGAACGCCGTCGCCTACTACGCCATCGAAGCGCGGCTGGGCTCCGCCGAGCCGGTGGTCAATCTATCGGTCTACGACTTCGGGCGAGGCGGCTACGAGCGGATCACCCTGGTGGCCCGGACCTCGGACTTCGATGCCGAGAACGCGGAGCAGATCGCCCGCAGCCTGGCCGAGGCGCACGAATTCGCCCCCAACCGTAGCTACGGCGACTACCGGCTGGGCGACTCCGTTGCGCCCGTGAGCGTCGCCGGCGTAATCGCGGACTCGCTCGGCGCCAAATAGGTAGCGCCTTCTCTACTCACTGACCCGGTGCGCGTTTTCGATCAAGCGGTGGATGCGCGTGCCGAGGGTCTGGTGGTCGACGGCGGAGTTCTTGCGCAGCACGTTGGACATCAGGGTCACGATGTAGAACAGGCGGTTCTTGCCGGCGGGCGTCTCGACGATGGCCAGGGAGTTCATGTAGTTCTTCTTGTTGCCGTGATACTTCTTGCACTTGAAGCCTTCCTCGGGCTCGCAGGAGTAGAGTGAGCCGGACTTGAAGTAGACGGCGGATTCGCGCAGCGCCGGCGAGGAGGCGTAGCGGATCCGCCGTTCGGTGATGTAGAGCATGCGTTTGATCTCGCGGCTCGAGAACTCGTCGACGAGGCGGCCCTGCTCAAGCTTGAGCGACCATTCCATCAGCGAGCGGCTGGTCGAATAGCTCGATGTGCCGGGCACGTACTTCTTGCCGGTGCGCGTGAAGAAGCTGCCCTGGCGCAGCGTCTGCAGGTTCAGGCCGTTGCGGGTCAGCGGCTCCTGCATGGACTTCACCAATAGGTCGCGCAGATCGTTCTTCGGGGTCTCCTTGAAGAAGCGCTTACCTTCCGCGTCCGAGGGCGGGTAGGCGGTGCCGTAGTGGGCGAGCAGCACGAGCTGCTTCTGGTTGACCGCAGCGGCGGCGTTCGAGCTCGCCGACATCATCACCATCCACTCGAAAAGGTTGCCTTGGTCGCCGATCTCCAGGGGCCGGCGGGTCAGGACTTGGGTCTGAGGGTTCCACAGGCGCACCTTGTGGCTGTCGCGGATGATGAAGTCGTCGGCCGTGATGATGGTGTCGTGCAGGATCGCCCGGCGCTTCTCGATGTCGTTCGGGTAGGTGTCGGCCAACATCTGGAACAGGCCGGTGGCGACCAGGATCTTGCCGACGCTGCCGGGGTTTTGCACGTAATCGCCGTTGTGCTCGGCGTAGCGCGGCTTGCTCGGATCGGAGAGGTCGAGCACGGACAGACCGTAGCGGCTCTCGTTGCCGCCCAGCAGCGTGCGGATCTGAGCGGTGAAGGCGGGGTCGGGCGGCGGCAGCTCCAGGTCCTTGTGGGCGGTCAGACGGAGGTCGACCTGCTCGTTCGAGAGCAGCATGCCGCGCACCTTCTTCTTGCCCTCGATCTTTCCCTCGTGGGCGAGCCGGGCCTCCTCGAGGCGCCGGATGCCGGTGTCCTCGCTGCCGTAGAGCGGATAGGCCTGCGCCGCCAGGGGCAGCAGGAACAGGGTCAGGCAAAATGCTGCCGGGCCTTTCATGGCAATCACTCCTCGGGTCGTTGATCGAGGTTGACGGTGACGCTCGCCAGGTCGCGCATGCCCGCGTCGAGCGATTTCAGGTATTCGTTGCCGCGCGCCTTGGCGCTCTCCAGGAACGGCCGAATCTGGAACAGCTTGAGCTGGCCCTTCTCGAAACCGAACTCGACGTCGGCCGGGGCCGGCGTGCCGTTGGCGTCGACGATCGAGGGCACCCGTTCGGGCAGCACCCGGGCCAACGCGATGAGCTGAGTGATCTCGGCCGGCTCGAGCACGGCGTCGGTGCCGCTGGTCGGCACTTTGGCGACGCCGCCCTGCGGGTCGATGCGCCGCCGCAGCGGCGCGGTGGCTTGGGCCAGCAGCTTGACCTCGCCGTTCGTCGTATTGATCCGCAGGGATTCGGCCGCCTGACCGTCGACGGCGCCGCCGACCCCTTCGTTGACCGCCACCGAGAGCCAGCCGAGCGTCCCGGTGTCGATGTCCTGGGTCACCAGCACGCCGGATTTGTCGGACGGCACGCTGCGCAGCAGCAGGATCGAGGCGTAGACGTGCTCGGGCTGGTCCATGTGCGACTGACGCCAGGCGAAGGCGCGCTCGGTAAAGGGCGAGGCCCAGACCCGCGGGATGGCCCGCAGGACGTTCTCGAAGCCGACCACGTTGGGCACCGTCAAGTTGAGCCCGGCGCCGGTGAAGCCCGGCAGGTCCTCGACGTTTGTGTCGCTGCGCACGAAGACGCCGTAGCTGCCGTCGGGGCCGAAGACCTTGGTCATGGCGGCCTTGAGGCCGCGGCGGAATTCCGCGCCCGGGTCGGCGGTCGAGATCCACTCGTAGAGCCGCGTGCGGAACGCCTCGGTCGCCGCGGCGCGCTGCGATGAGTCAGGCGGCATCTGCGCCAGCGCGCGGTACTGCGCGACCATCCAGTCGTAAACGCTCTCGCCCGAATTGCCGAAGGGCTGGTCGAGCAGCTGCCGGAAGATACCGAAGGGAATCGCCAGGCCGTCCTCGACCGCCTCGGGGAAATTGCGCCGGAGGGCGCCGAGCTTGGCAGCCTTGGGCCCGACGGTGCGGCCGGAGTCGTCGGCGTCCAATTGGCTCAGCGGCAGGAAGTCCCGGACCGTGAGATCGAGCTTCTCCAGGTCCGGGCGGATCAGGAACTCCTCGGTCTTCTGTTGCTTGCCGAAGAGCTGCTCCCACTCGCCCTTGTCCTCGGAGAGGCGCACAGAGCCGGCCGCGGAGACGGCGAGGATCACCCGCTTGCCCTCCATCGGCTTGAGGCGGGCGATCAGCTCCTCGTCCACGGCGACGTTCGGAATGCCCAGGTTGCGCGCCAGCAGCTGCACGTGGGACAGCGGGTTGCCCTCGCCGGCGGTCAGGATGCCGGCCACGGGCGGCAGCTCGGCGATGGTCTCGGGCAGGAGGTAGATGCCGTCCGACCTGAAGGCGTGGCCGTCGCTGGCGGCTAGAGAGAGGCGGCCGCGGGCCAGGCCAGGGTTGAGGCTGCGCAGGCCGGCGCCGACGTCCTTGCCGAATAGCTCGTTGCGCACGCCGGCCATGCGGTTGGCATCGCGCAACAGGCTGTCGAGCACCTGGGCATAGAAGAACAGCGGGCTGCCGCGAAGCTGGTCTTGGATGAAGAGCTCGGCCATGGGCTCGATGGTGGCGAGCTTGTGCATCGCGCCCTGGAAATGAAAGCGCAGCGACTGGCTGGCCCAACCCGGCACGAGGCCGAGGTATTCCAGGCCTTGCTTGTAGGTCGCCAGGTCGACCTCGCTATCGTCGAGGCGCGCGAAGGTCTCGCCGAGGGCCTCGCTCTGGCGCGCGGAGATCAGGCCGGCGCCGTAGATCGCCTCGGCGCTGGCCTCGAGCCAGGCCAGGCGCTGCCGGCGCGTCGCGCTCGCCACCTGGCCGGCCAGCTCCGTGGCGACGACGAAGTGCTCCGATCCCAGCTGCAGACCGAGATCGATCATGCCCATGCGCGTGTTCGGTGTGCGCGGGCGAGCCGCGCGGTCGCGCAGCGTTGCCAGAAGGTTGGCGGTTACGGCGAGACGCTCTGTCGGATCGTCCGAGCGCTCCAGGAGCGTGCCGCCGTTGGTCAGAATCTGTCCCAGATCGTCGAGCCGGCGGGTCTCCTGGCCCATCGCCTTGACGTTGTCGACGATCGCCGCGCCGGAGTAGACCATCTCGATCTGCTCGGCGAGCTCGATGTACTCCTGGCGCGCCTCAGGGTCGGCGACCTGCTCGGCGTAGGCCCTGACGTCCGCGGCGTCGCTCTCCTGCGGGCGGACGTGGATCTTGTTGCGCAGCGTTTGGAAGCCCTTGTCCTTGTTGGAAAGAGCCGTGGCGCGCTGGCGCATCTCGGTGACCGAGGCCGTCTCCTTGCCGTGCGCGACCAGGCCCGCCGCGGCGCGCAGGAAGAGGAAGTCGCGGGTCAGCCAGCTCTTGTTCTCGGCCAGCTTGTAGAACAGCTCCCGCGCCCCGGCCCGTTCCCCTTCTTCCTGGAGGGCGCCCCGGTAGAAGCGCGCCTTGCGCAGGATCCAGCCGTCGTCGGCGTTGATCAGGAACTGCTCGATGACGATCTGGCCCAGCTCGTCCTTGTGATCGGGGCGCGCGAGCAGGGCCTCGATGTCCAGGTCGGTCAGGAAATTGGCGATGTAATAGCCGTTGGCCCGCAGCAGCTTGACACGGTCGGTCCACTCGCCGTGCTGCGAGCCGCCGCCGCGCTCGGCACAGGCGAAGGCGCGCGGCGGCTGGATCGTGCCGTCCTTGCAGAACCATCGGATCCGCTCGAAGGGCCCACGGTCCCTGGTCTTCATCTCCTGGATCCAGCCGCGCAGGGTCTGGCTGTCGGGCAAGTCCGAGGCCTGGATCGTGGCCTGGGCCGCGCCCGTCCAGAGCGCGACGCCGGCCAGGGCGTAGAGCAGAGCTTTGATCAGCCTCATAGAGTCTCCGGTCACGTTGTCGTTGCCTATGCGGGCGACAGGTTACCTTCTCGAACCGGGAGGGCGAAGCGAACTCTTCGGACAGCGCGGAGGCGACAAGGGATGCGCCGGAATGTTAACAGATTTGCCAGTTTATCGCACCGGCGGGCCCATCCGGTTCCCGCAGGTGAGGGCTTTCCAGGGGATGTGATTTGGCGCGCGGACCGTCGGGGCGGACGAAAGAGGGCCCGATCAGTGGTGCGAAATCCTTGAAACGCAGGGAACTCCGCCAGCTTGCGAACCAGCTCTTCAGCCGCGGCGAGGAGGGCAGAGCGGTCCGGCTGCTCTTGGAAGGCTTGCGCCAGGACCCCAAAAACCTCGGATTTCACCTGGATCTGGCGGGCTTTCTCAACTGGATGGAGCGGTTCGACGGCGTGCTCCACCACGCGCGCGCTGCGCTGGAGATCGCCCCGGACGAAACCAAGGCGCTCTGGCTCTTGGGCGCGACCCTGCGCAAGAAGGATGATCCCGAGGCGGCCGTCCAGGTCCTGGAGCGCGCGGCGGCCAATGCCCCGGAGATCGTGACCCTGCACTACGAACTGGCTCTGGCGCGCTACGACCTGGGTCAGCTCGACGCCGCGCTCGGCAGTCTGGAGCGCGCCCTTGCCCTCAGGCCGGACCACGTTTGGTCGCGCGCCACGGAGATGAGTCTGCGCGCCGAGCGCCACGCCAGGGGGCGCTCGGTGGGCGCGGCGCGGGCGCGTCGCGTCGCCTTGCACATCAACCACGCCTTTCATTTCTCGATCCTCGCGCCCATCTTCGAGGCGCTGGGGCCGGACTGCGACCGGCTCATAACCGGTGCGGGCGACTGGATCGGGCGCTTCGATCCGGACGTCGTGGTTGTTGCTGACGCCCAGGCAGCCGCGATGCGCAAGCTCGTGCCGAGGGCGATCTTCGTTTCGACACGCCACGGACTGATCGAGAAGAACCATTTCGCTCAATCCGTCGGCGTCTGCGATTACGTCTGCCTATCCAGTGAGGCGATCGGAGAGCGTGCGGTCTCGCTCGCGGGCATCGACCCGCGGCAGATCTGGGTCACGGGTTATGTTCAGATGGATCCGCTGTTTCGCGCCGAACCACTGGTCTCGCCCGTCAGCGTGCCGGCCGATCACAAGACGGTTCTCTACGCGCCGACCTACAATCAGCAGCTTTCCTCGGCGCCGATGCTCGGCACAGGCTTGATCGAGTTGATTCGAGGCGGTCGTCAGGACGTGACCATCGTCATCAAACCGCACCCCCTGACGTGCCGGCGGGACAAGGTCTGGATGGGTCGCTGGAAAAAGCTGGTGGCGGACGAGCCGCATGTCCACCTGATCCACGAGCCGGGTGCCGACGCGATCCCTTTTCTGAAGAACGCCGACTTGCTGATCACCGACGTCAGCAGCGTCGCCTATGCCTATCTTGCCATGGACCGCCCTATCATCCTCCTCACCAACCCCGAGCGCGAGCAGGATCCGCACTATGACCCCGATAGCCTGGAGTGGCGCTGGCGCGACATCGGCGAGGAGCTGTTCGAGGTGGAAGACTTGCCGGCCGCAGTCGCCCGCGCCCTCGACGACCCCGGCCAGCATGCCGGTAGTCGCGCCCGCTACCGCGCGCTGCTGTTCGGTGAGCTGACCGACGGCAGGGCGGCCGAGCGAATTGCTGCGCATGTTGCCGGTCTCGAGCTTGCGAGGGAGCCGAAGTCTTGAGCCTGGACCCGAGCGAGCTCAGCGCCCTGATCCTCGCCGCCGGCAGCGGGGAGCGCATGGGCCGGCGTCCAAAGGCTTTTCTCGAGGCTGGCGGCGCGACCCTGCTGGAGCGCGTGGTCGAGCAAGCGCTCGGCTTTGCGGACGAAGTCCTGGTCGGCCTGAGGGCCGATGATCTGGAACGAGGCCGACGACTGCTCAGAGACGAACCCGTGACCATTCATGCCGGTGGCGCGACCCGGCAGATCACGATCGAAACGCTGCTCGCGGCATCCAACCGCCCCTGGGTGCTGGTGCACGACGCTGCCCGGCCTTTTGCCTCACCGGAGCTCTTTGCCGCGGTGATCTCCGCCGCCGCGGCGCACGCCGCCGCAATGCCCTGCCTGCAGGCCAGTCGAAGAGACGCCGTGGCCCGCCGCGAGGGCGATTGCATTGTCGGGCCGCTGTCGAGAGAGGAGGTCGTCCGCACGCAAACGCCCCAGGTCGTTCGCCGGGATCTGCTGATCGAATCCTACCGCAAGGCGCACGCCGAGGGTTGGGCGGAAGACGCGCTCGGCCCTCTGCTCAGCCGCGCCGGCTATCGCGTGCGGATCGTCTCCGGGGAAGAGACCAATCTCAAGGTGACCTTTCCGGAGGACTGGGAGGAAGCGCGCGCCCGGCTGCAGGACGGCAGGCCGGTGGCCGGGCAGAACAATCCTTGAATGATCGTTCCAAAATGTGCATGTCTGCACCATGGCCAGACACAAGGAGTTCGACCGCGAGCGGGTGCTCGACGGCGCCATGCAAGTATTCTGGCGCAAAGGCTTTGAGGCCACGTCGATCGAGGACCTGGTGGCGGCCACCGGAATCAACCGGGCCAGCATGTACAACGCCTTCGGCGACAAGCGCGGCCTGTTCCTCGCTGCCGTCGACCACTATCTGGCCCAGGTGATTTCCGAGCGGCTGGCGATCCTGCACAATCGGAAATCTGCGAAACAGGCCATTCGGCGCTACTTCGATGGCGTGCTGAGCTTCTCGCTGGGAGACGGTCGCCGCGTGGGCTGTCTGCTGACCAAATCGGCCGTGGAGATGGCGCCGCGGGACGGTTTCATGGGCGAGCGACTGCGCCAGTGTTTGGCGCGCGTCGAAGAAGCCTTCCGCGAGGTGATCGAACGCGGCCAGAGACAAGGCGAGATCGGCGCGGACAAGGATCCCCGGGCGCTGGCGCGCTTCCTCATGGGCGCCGTTCAGGGGTTGCGCGTGCTGGCCCGGGCTGACGCCGACGAAGCCACGCTGCGCGACGTGGTCGACGTCACGCTCACCGCCCTCGACTGATGGCGCGGCCAGATTCTCCGGCGGGGGTTGAAAATGGAACGATCGTTCCAAATATAAGCGGAGAGGCCAGCAGAGGAGACGCCCCGAATGACAGCCCTGACCCCCTTGTTCCCGCGCCAAGCGGTGCCCGCCCTCGAAGTCGCCACGCTCGACGGCGGCACGTGGAAGCTTTCCGAGCAAAAGCCGGAAAACTTCACCCTCGTGGTCTTCTATCGCGGTCTGCACTGCCCGATCTGCTCCAAGTATCTGGGCGACCTGAACCGCAAGCTGGACGACTTCGCAGCCCGCGGCGTCGGGGTCGTCGTGATCAGCAGCGACGGCGAGGAGCGCGCGCGCCAGGCGCAGCAGGATTGGAAGCTCGACAGGCTGACCATCGGCTACGGGCTCGACCTCGACGACGCCCGCCGCTGGGGTCTCTACATCTCGACCAGCCGGGGCAAGACCTCGAGCGGCATCGAGGAGCCGGCGCTGTTCAGCGAGCCGGGCCTCTACCTGGTGCGGCCCGACGGCACGCTCTACTTCGGCAGCGTTCAGACCATGCCGTTCGCGCGGCCGAGCTTCGCCGAGATCCTGGGTGCGCTCGATTTCGTGCTGAAGGTCGACTACCCTGGACGCGGCGAAGTGATCGACCACCACGACGCCGCCGCGGCCTGAAGCGGCCAAAAAGGGGGCGGATCGTTCAATCGACGATCAGCCCCCGCTTGGGCAAGAGGTCGCGCAACACGTAGGTACGGTGCAGCGCGGCCGCCTGATAGAAGCGGAACACCGGCACCTCGAAGGCGGCATCGTGGCGATCGGCGCCGTCCAGCGCCCGCCACGTTTCGTTCCAGCCCTCGCCGTCATAGTCCGGGATGTCCTCGCCACCGTCGGCGAAAATCTCGCCCGAACGCGCCAAGCGCCGCCAGGCCTCGCAGCGGCCGTCCTTCGGCGCCTGCCGGGCCATGACCTCGGCGACCGGCTCGGCGATGTCGTCGAAGCGCTTGCCCTGGTCGGCCTTCAGGTCGTCGCGGCGCAGGGCGAAGCGGCGAAACATGCCGTGGAGCGCACGGCAACCTTCGAGATAGGTCTGGGGATTGTTCCTTACCGAGCGCTCCAGGCCTTCGTTCTCGTACTCGAAGGACCAGACGAGATAGGGCCGGTCGGGATAGGTCGCAACGGCGCCGTGCCCGAGCCCGCCTGAGGCGGTTTCGCCGACCCATGACTTGATGTTGCGCAGGAAGCCGATCTCGTCGGCGTAGCGCTCGAAGAACCTCTCTGCCTTGGCTTCGACGTAAACGCGGATCTCGGGGTCGATATCGCCCTCGATGCTGAGGCTGCGGCCGACGATCTTGTTGCCGCGCGATGACACGCCGGAGAAGCCGTAGTGAGAGAAAGTGTCGCCGTAGACGTGGGCGGTTATGCCCATCAGCGCCTCGGCGAAGTGTCGGTCGGCATGCGCCAGATGGTAGTCGATCAGCTCCTGGACGACCTCGCTATCCTTGGTGCACTTGAGCCTCTCGGTGTAGCCCTCGCCTTCGTTGCCCGGGAGAAAATGAAACGGCACCCAGACCCGGCGCTGATCCTGGGGGTCGATGTTGTCCATGTCGGCGACGTGGTGCGCCGTGGCCTCGGCGTCGATGCGCGCGCCGTCGCGGAACTCGACTTCGGACTCGGCAGCGTTGTCGTCCACGAACTGTGCGGCGGTCGCGATCATTCGGCAGGTCGCGGGTCCCAGCCCGGCCGCGCGCGCCATGGCGTAGGTGCCGTAGTAGTGCATGTCGAGCTGCATGGCCCTCTCTCCTGATTCGAAAGTTCCGAGCCGCCGGGCGTGGCTCCGCGCTAGCCTAATGGAATCTGCCACGGTCCCGGTCCGCTGCACGAGGCATTATCGGGGCAAGGCGGCCGCTCGGCGTCTGTGGCAAAGAGCACGTTCCGACGATTTCGCGGGCGCGTGCGGCGGCGGTGGCTCCTGTGCTAGCATGACGATGGGAGAACGGAAGGACATCTCGACCGTGGCGCGAGAGAAGCTAAATCCGCGCGAAGGCTTCGAACGGGACGCGGCCTCGGTCCACGCGCACGCCGTGGAGGGCCTCTTCACGCTGTTCGAGGATCTCTGCGAGGGGGCCGTGGCGGTCGACCGCGAGGCCCGAATCGTCTGGATCAATGAGAAGTATCGCGCGCTCCTCGGGCTGGCCGAGGACCAGCCGGTGGTCGGCCGACCGGTCGAAGATCTGATCCCGCACAGCTTGATGCGCGAGGTGGTGACCTCGGGGCGCCCGATCCCGCTCGATATCATGCAGTTCGGCGAGCGATGGTTCGTGGTCACACGGATCCCGCTCAAGGACGAGAGCGGCGCGATCAGCGGCGCGATCGGCTTCGTGCTCTACGACAAGGTGGACTACCTGAAGCCTCTGATGACCAAGTTCATGGAGCTGCGCGCCGCCCTGAAGGAGGCCGAACGGCAACTGACCGCGCAGCGGCGGCCAAAATACGGATTCTCCCAGTTCGTCGGGCGCAGCCCGAAGACGCAGGAGGTCAAGCGGCTGGCCCGGCGCGCGGCGCAGCTCGACACGACGATCATGCTGCTCGGCGAGACCGGGACCGGCAAGGAGCTGCTGGCGCACGCGATCCACGCCGCCTCGATGCGCGCCGAACGGCCCTTCATCGGCATCAACGTGGCCGCCGTGCCCGAGACCCTGCTCGAGGCCGAGTTCTTCGGCGTCGCCCCCGGCGCCTACACCGGCGCGGACCGCAAGGGCCGCGACGGCAAGTTCAAGCTGGCCGATGGCGGCACCCTGTTCTTGGACGAGGTCGGCGACATGCCGGTCCATCTGCAGGCCAAGTTGCTGCGCGCCTTGCAGGAGCAGGAGATCGAGCCGCTGGGCTCCAACAGGGTGCTCAAGGTCGACGTGCGCGTCATCGCCGCTTCCAGCCGGGACGTCCAAAAGCTGGTCGAAGAAGGCGAGTTCCGCGCCGACCTCTATTTCCGTCTCAACGTCCTGCCGATCGAGGTGCCGCCGCTGCGCGAGCGCATGGAGGACTTGGACCTCTTGTGCGAGGTGATGCTGGAGCAAATCGCCGCGCGCACCGGCGAAGCGCAGCGCGAGCTGGAGCCCTCGGCGATGGCGGCGTTGGCCGCCCACCGCTGGCCCGGCAACGTGCGCGAGCTGCGCAACGTGCTGGAACGGGCCTGCATGCTGTCGGACGGCCCGAGCCTCAGCGACCGCGCCTTCCTTGACATCCTGCCGCCGAGCGTGCGCCCCGAAGGCCCAGACCAGGGCGCGCAGGCCGGCGTCCGGCCGTTGGATCAGGCGGTCGAGGAGGTCGAGCGTTCCGCCATCCTGGCGGCATTGCGCGCGACCCGAGGTAAGAAGGCGCCGGCTGCCAAGCTGCTCGGGATCTCGCGCTCCAAGCTCTACGACAAGCTCCAGAGCTACGACCTCTTGTCCGGAAATCCGACATAGTGCCGGAATCCTGGACTCTTGGATTATGTCAATTACCACGCGGTCTTGCCGACAGGTGTCTGGATTTAGTGTCGGATTTTCGGGCATTCTGCCGCGTGAGCGGACCGGCCCGGTTCCGGGGGCGTTCCGCGAAAGGCTTGGCTTCGTTGGTTTTCGGGCCGATTGGCACGCGATTTGCTCCTAGACTGATCAAGCCGTGTGGGCCCGCGGGCCCACGGAACCACAAGACGGCGAACAGGAGGCGATTTCATGGGCGCAGAGGCGCGGTCATCGCAAGCAACGTTTCACGAGGCTCGGTCGATACCGGCGCGCGGGCGTCCCGGGAAGGGGCGGACGCGCCCTTGCGCGTGGCGTCGCCGCACTGCCGGGCGGGCCTCGGAACTTGGCGTACTTTGGACCCTAGACCTACGGGAGGAACTGGAATGACATCCATCAGAAGCTCGGCCGGCCGCGATCGCGCGGTGGGCCAGATCGGCAAGGCCGTCCTGACGCTCACCGCGGCGGCCGCCTTCGTTGTCGGCGCCGCGACCGGTGCCGGCGCCGCCGACAAGGTGCGCTGGAAAGTGCCGGTCGCCTTCGGCACCAACCTGCCGGGGCTGGGCGACAACATCGTCTACGTCGCCGAGGCCCTCAAGGCCGCGAGCGGCGGCAACGTGCAGATGAAGGTTTTCGAGCCCGGCAAGCTCGTGCCGCCTTTCAGCATCACCGACGCGGTCAAGGACAACAAGGTGCCGGCCGGCTACACCTGGCTTGGCTACGACCAGGGCAAGATCCCCGCGTCGCCGCTGCTCGCGGCACGGCCTTTCGGCATGGAGCCCTGGGAGTTCGCCGCCTGGTGGTACGAGGGCGGCGGCAAGGCCCTGGGCGAGGAGCTCTACGCCGAACACGGCGTGCACCCGGTGTTCTGCGGCATCATCGGCCCCGAGACGGCCGGCTGGTTCCGCGGCGAGATCACCTCCCTCGACGACCTCAAGGGGCTCAAGATCCGTTTCGCCGGCCTCGGCGGCAAGGTCATGCAGAAGCTCGGCGCCTCGGTCACCATGCTGCCGGGCGGTGAGATCTTCCAGGCGCTCGAGAAGGGCGCGATCGACGCCACCGAGTTCTCCATGCCGGCGATCGACCAGAAGCTCGGCTTCGACAAGGTGGTCAAGATCAACTACTTCCCCGGCTGGCATCAGACCTACACCTCGTTCCACCTTCTCGTGAACAAAGGGGTCTGGGAGGGTCTGGACGACAGCGCCCGGGCGCTGATCGACATGGCCTGCACCGCCGGCGTGACGCGCAACCTGGCCAAGGGCGAGGCGATCCAGGGCGCCATCATCGCCGGCTTCGGCGACAAGGGCGTGACCGCCAAGACCATGCCGACGGAGCTGCTGCGCGAGCTGCAGAAGGTCTCGCAAGAGGTCATGCAGGAGGAGGCCGCCAACAACGCCGCCTTCAAGAAGATCTACGATGCCCAGGAGGCCTTCTCGCAGGACTACAAGAACTGGAAGAAGCTCGGCTACCTGCCGCGCGACTTCTAACCGAAACCTATGTGGCAGCTGCGCCGTGATGACTGAGGGAGGGGACAGAGCATGACGGATCGCAAGGATCTCGATCCCGAGGAACGGGCGATATCGCACAGCGAGCCCGACGATTTACAGTACGTCGTGCATCACGCGCAGCTGCCACAGACCTCTATTTCACTGGGCATTGACGGCTTTATCCGGCGTCTGGGCAGCTGGATCTCCTGGTTGTGGATGCTGCTGGTGGCGGTCATCGTCCTTAACGTCACCATGCGGTACGTGTTCGGCGAGGGCCGGATCGAGTTCGAGGAGATCCAGTGGCACATCTACTCGATCGGCTTTCTAATCGGCCTGTCCTATTGCCTAGAGGCCGACGACCACGTCCGAGTCGACCTGCTCTACGAGCGCTTCCAACCGAAGACCAAGGCCTGGGTGGAGCTCTTCGGGATTCTCTTCTTCCTGATCCCCTTTATCGTCCTGGTCTGCGTCTTCACGTTTCCTTTCGTGAGCTATTCGCTTTCGATCAATGAGATCTCCGAGGCGCCGGGCGGATTGCCGCTGCGCTGGGTGATCAAGTCGTTCCTGTTGATCGGCTTCTTGCTGCTCGGCATCGCCACGCTCTCGCGGCTGTTGCGCGTGACCGCGTTTCTGTTCGGTCTGCCGCGACCGAAATACGCCCCGAAGGCGAGGTGAGCCGCCATGGAATTCAACGAAATCCTCTGCGTGCTGATGTTCGTGGGCTTCATTGGCCTGCTGTTCACGGGCTTTCCGGTGGCCTGGGTGCTGGGCGGCCTGGCGGTGATCTTCACCGTCATCGGCATCGCGGCCAACGAGTACACCGACCTCATGGCCGACTCCTTCTACACCATCGACTGGGCCTATACCTCGGCCGTGGTCGACCGCATCTGGGACGTCATGAAGAACTGGGTCCTGGTGGCCCTGCCGATGTTCATCTTCATGGGCCTGATGCTCGACCGTTCCGGCATCGCCGGCCACCTGATGACCAACTTTGTGCGCCTCTTCGGCACCGTGCGTGGTGGCCTGGCGGTGACGGTGGCCCTGATCGGCATCCTGCTGGCGGCCT
>JAAUYJ010093839.1_pt1 | contig 21985 bp, 17 predicted proteins | sample 7278031 | NCBI WGS metagenome assembly JAAUYJ01 (sample SAMN14350222, study PRJNA611818) | marine sediment metagenome | isolation source: surface marine sediment (1.8m) | place: French Polynesia: Moorea | collected 2018-08 | reverse complement strand
ACTTCTGACTTCTGACTTCTGACTTCTGACTTCGTTAATGGTCGCGATTCATCCCCAGCTAAATCTAGTATATTTTTAGCTAAGGAGATTTTAGCTGGGGACTTCTCCCGACATTTCTGTTAAAATAATTTCAATTTTGTCGGATTATATGATGTATATCCTTATTGGGGAGGAGGAAATGCCGTTGATTATTGTAATGTTTTATTTAAACAATGGGAAAAAGGTAAAAATCTAAAATTATGGGAATTATAACTTTTTAAAAAGTACCTTTTTAAGGGTATTGAATTCGCTGCTACCTCATGTTATTTACATGGGGGAATCCCTCCTCCACAACCTCTGGGTGCTGTTTTCGATACTTTGATTACTCCTTCTTAGCCTATCAAAGAGAATCATTAGTCGGTTATATTCCTCGTCCGGTTCCTCATGTAGTGGCGTTGTTCCCTTCCGTGTCTTCCTTATTGGACAGCGAGGACTGATAATAGAAAGAGAATAAGTAAAAAGTATCATATTTATGAAAGAAGCAACCCCATCCCTAGAAATTACCGCCTCTCGCCAATTTACCTCGTGGTTACTAGAACAAAATCTGAGTCTTGTTTTTACCACTTATCAAGCAGGAAAACTATTCTTTTTGGGGTTGCAAGGAGATGGTAGGTTATCCGTATTTGAACGTACCTTTGAGCGTTGTATGGGACTCTACATCGAAGGGAAGAGTCTCTATCTAAGTTCTTTATACCAACTTTGGCGATTTGAAAATGCGCTGGAAAGCGGACAAACCCATCAAGGATATGATGCAGTTTATCTTCCCCAACTCAGCTATGTTACAGGGGACTTAGATATTCATGATATTAGAAAGTCAAAGACAAACAGCCAAGAAACCCTAATTTTTGTTAATACCCTATTCAGTTGTTTAGGTAAAGTTAGTGAAACTCATAGTTTTGTTCCTGTGTGGCAACCTCCCTTTATTTCTAAATTAGCGGCCGAAGATCGTTGTCATCTCAACGGGTTAACCTTACGAGAGGGAAAACCCCGTTATGTTACCTCTGTCAGTCAATCAGATGTGGCAGACGGTTGGCGGGATCATCGGCATAATGGTGGCTGTGTCATCGATGTTGAAACTAACGAAATTATTGTGACTCAATTATCTATGCCCCATTCTCCTCGTTGGTATCGAGATAAACTTTGGTTGCTTCACTCCGGAAAGGGCGAATTTGGATATGTAGACTTAGAGCAAGGAACCTTTGAACCGATAGTATTTTGTCCAGGATACCTCCGTGGTTGTACCTTTCATGGTGATTTTGCCATTGTTGGTATTTCGCAACCCCGTCATAATAAGACGTTTCAGGGTTTACCTTTAGATGAAACATTGAAGGAGAAAAATGCTGAATCCCGTTGTGGTTTATTAGTTATTGATTTGAAAACAGGAGATATTGTACATTCAATCCGTATTGATGGAGTTGTTCAAGAATTATATGATGTGGCAGTTTTACCTAATATCAGAAGACCAATGGCAATTGGGTTTAAAACCGATGAAATACGTCGTATGGTAACAGTAGACTCACAAGAATGAAGCTGAAAATGTATCCGTCTTCTTAAGGTTTTAAGGTTCCCATGACTACGCTACCCTAAAGTTATAGACTTGCCATACAAAAAATTAATTTTTCCTGAGAATTCTTCGAGCTTTTCTTAGAGATCCCATTAAATAGTTTAATTGAATCTAAATATAATATTCAGCTTATCCTCATTTTTGTCGTTTTTAATTAGAATATAGATTCATTGAAAGTGAGAGAAATTAAGTATGTTACCTAAATCAACATCATTGTGGCTCAGTGTTTGTCTCAGTAGCTTGGTTCTTCCCTTCTCCGTAGTAGCTACCAGTAATCAGGAAGTCTCTGCTTCTAATGAAGTTTCAATGTCGCAACTTTATGCTGAGGCTAGTAGCTCTAACAAAAATGTCGGTGGACCATTAGCTAAAGAATTACAAGGAAAACCCGTTGTCGTTGATATTCACGCAACTTGGTGTTCAGCGTGTAAAAATGTTGCCCCTACCCTGTCTCAATTAAAAGAACAGTATCAAGGGAAAGCTCATTTTATCGTATTAGATGTTAGCGATCAAGCAAAATCTCGTCAATCAGAGGCCAGGGCTAAACAATTGGGTTTAGGCGACTTTTTCGCTCAAAACAAATCTCAAACAGGGAGTATTAGCATTGTTGATCCTGCTAACGGTAATGTCTTAGCTCAGCATCGTAATAATACTAGATTGAGTGATTATACTTCCGTCTTAGATGCTGCTATTTCTCAAAGATAATTCAATTGATAGGCAGAAGTCTGAGATTTCGGCAGACTTCTCTTTTCTTACTTGCCAAAACCACACAAATCATTGATTCAGGAAATGCTTATGGCTCCGTTAGAGAAATCACTCCCTAAAAATAAGACTTTAACCAGTCCTAAACGCTCAAAAAAATGGTTATTTTATTTAGCATTAGGCTTACTGGCTTTAATTGTTGTTATCACCCTCGGCTCCGTCATCAGCCATCCTCTTGAAAGAGTCATTTCCATTGTAGAAAACAGTTATCAAAAGTGGTTTGATCAACAAAATACCACTAACCCATTTGTTTTATTACCCCTAGCCTTTATAGGTGGCTTATTAGCCAGTGTTTCTCCCTGTATCTTGGCCTTACTTCCAGTCAACCTCAGTTATATCGGAACATTAAAAATAGAATCCCAACGGGATGCTTTCACTAAAGCAGGTTTATTTGTACTCGGTGCTGTCACTATTTTAAGTTTATTTGGCTTAGTTTCTTCCTTTGCCGGCTTGGTAATGGTGGAATATCGAGGTTATATCAATATTGCTGTTGGCTTAATCATGGCTGTGATGGGATTGTGGTTAATCGGAGTTGTGCAAATCCCTTTACCACAGACGAATATCAACCTTCCCCAAGCCGGTCCCTATGGAGTGGGTTTAACATTTGCCTTAGTTAGTTCCCCTTGTGCGAGCCCCGTTTTATTTGCTGTGTTAGCTGCGGCGGCTGCTACCGGTTCTCAAATTCTCGGCACGCTAACGATGGTTAGTTATGCCCTAGGTTATACCATGCTGATTTTTTTGGCCAGTTTATTTACAGGATTGGCGAAACAAAGTCGGAATTTATTGAGTCATTCTGAAACAATTATTCGCTTAGGTAGTGTGGCTTTAATGATGACTGGTGCTTATTACTTATTTACTGGAACTCGATGGTTTTTGGGATAAACCATTCAAGAAAATTTAACTTCATTAATTAATTCAGTTCCTTGTTCCCAATTAGTAATATTGGCTATAGTTGTTTCAGAAATAGCACTCAAAGCATCCCTAGTAAAAAAGGCTTGATGGGCTGTAATTACCACGTTTTGAAAAGACTGTAATAATTGAAAAGTGTCATCTTTAATCACACTGTCAGAATAGTCTTCAAAGAACAGTTCATCTTCTTCTTCATAGACATCCAAACCCACATAGCCAATTTTACCCGTTTTGATAGCATCAATAACAGCACGGGTATCTACTAATTGTCCGCGACTCGTATTAATTAACATCACCCCTTGTTTCATTTGTTCAATAGTTTCTGAATTAATTAAATGATGGGTTGAGGGCAACAAAGGGCAGTGAAGGGAAAGGATATCAGACTTAGCTAATAATTCTGGTAAATCAACGTATTTAGACCCTTTTATCGCAGAAAAATGCTCGCTGGGATGAACATCATAACCTAATAAATGGCAACCAAAACCTTGCATAATTTGAGCAAAAATAACGCCTATTTTACCAGTTCCAATAACACCAACGGTACTGTTATGTAAGTCAAATCCTAATAAACCATCAAGGGTGAAATTATCATCTCTGACTCGATTGTAGGCTTTATTTAATTTGCGATTGAGCATCAAAACTAACCCCACAGCGTGTTCTGCTACTGCGTAGGGAGAATAGGCAGGAACTCTAACAACTTTTAAACCCAATTCATGGGCGACTTCCATATCGATCATATTATATCCAGCACAACGTAGGGCAATTAATTTAGTTCCCTGTTCTGCTAAAATTCTTAAAGTGTCCCCATCAGCCGAGTCATTAACGAAGATACAAACACAGGTGAAATTTTTAGCTAAAGATGCTGTTTTATGATTGAGTTTCGTTTCAAAATATTCTAAATTATGGGGAGAATTAGCGGCTTCATTAGCACGATCTAAGAATTGGCGATCGTAGGAACGGGTACTAAAAACAGCAACTTTCATAATTGGTAAAGTTAAGATTTAGTTAATAAATGTTTCGACTATAATTATAATAACAAAATTCTGATTATAGTCAATCAGAATGTAGAATTTAGAATGATCGTTTTCGATTAAACTTAGTTAATCCACCACTACCTTTCTCTACTTGTAATCCTAATTTTTTGAGGAAATTAAACAATTTATAATCAGTAGCATTAACAGCAGCAGCGTCTTTTAACGGTATTTCTGTCTGTTTTAAGATGCAGTCAACTAAGTCAGATTTACCTTTCAAGAAATCTTTGATTTAGTGGCAGGTTTGTGACTATGAGTAATCCTATAATTGGGGAATTCAAATTAGGTTTCCTAAACCTGAGCAACTATTTAATTTCTCTGATAACCCGACAAGGATTGCCCACAGCAACAACATTATCAGGAATATTTTTAGTGACAACACTTCCTGCACCAATAACTGTATTATTACCAATAGTTACCCCAGCTAAAACAATACAATTTCCTCCAATCCAGACATTATCTCCAATGGTAATAGGATAAGCCATTTCGTTACCTGAAATTCTTTCTTGTGGGTTAATCGGATGGGTGGCTGCATAAATTTGTACATTCGGGCCGAACTTAACATTATCACCTATTTGTACTTTATTACAGTCAAGAATAACACAGCCAAAATTAGCATAAAAGTTATCACCAACCGTAATATTATAGCCATAATCACATCGAAAAGGGGATTCTATCCAAACCTCTTTATCGGTGTCGAATAACTGTTTAAAAAGCTGACTTCTTTCTGATTGATTTCCATCACAGATATCGTTTAATTGTTGACATAACTGTTTGGCCCTTGTTCTATCTTGTAACAAGGTTTCTTCAAAAGCATTATAATACTCTCCCATGAGCATTTTCTGCTTTTCTGTGAGGGGAATTGGTTGCGGTTCCATGATTGAGATAAAATTGATACTTAGATAATTGGGATATTGTACCCTAAGCCTTCACTACTTCCCATTCTAGCTCAGGTAAATCTCTTTAGAAGCAGCTAATATTAATACTTATTGTTATCGATAAAATGACTTGTACTCTCTATTTTTGGGAATCTAAATTTCCCCCCATTACCATTAAACCCCATCAATCTTTAGCACACCATTTAACAGCAGAAAATTCCCCTGTCTTATTTGGTTGTCGTACTGGTTTGTGTGGTACTTGTTTAGTAGAAATTATCGGCGAGATTCCTCCCCCCACCTCAGAAGAGGCGGAAGTCTTAGAAATTCTGGCCCCTGAGAATCCTCGCTGCCGTTTAGCTTGTCAAATTGATGTCACCCAAGACATTATCATTAAAACCCATGCAGTTTGAAAATTTTTGGTATATAGTCGCACAATCAGAACAATTAACACCTGAAACCGTCCTCAGTCGCCAAGTTTTGGGGGAATGGTTGGCGGTATTTCGAGGAACAAATGGTCAACCCATAGCTTTACAGGATCGCTGTATTCACCGCAACAGTCGTTTATCCTTTGGAAAAGTAAAACAGGGACAGCTACACTGTCCTTATCATGGTTGGGTGTACGGCGAGGGAGGGCAAGTGGTGAAAATTCCGGCTGAAGGGAAAACCTTTGAGTCAAGGGGTTGTCTCAAAACCAAACCCTATCAAACCTGTGAACAAGATGGTTTTGTTTATGTCTGTTTAGCTGAACCGGCTTTATCTCCCTTTTCTATGCCTTATTATCAGCAACAGAATTGGCATTCTGTCCGAGTTATTCATCGTTTTAAGAATACAGTAACTAATTGTGTTGAAAACTTTATTGATATTCCTCATACAGTATCGGTTCATCCTGGTATTTTTCGACAAACTCATCAACAAAAAATAAAAATGATGGTAACTAGATCGCAGGGAAAAGTGATAGCTAATTATCGCAATGAAACCAATAATTTAGGCTGGTGGTCTCATTTTTTGAATCCTCACAGTGAGCAAATTTATCATAGCGATCGCTTTTTTATGCCCAATGTAACTTCTGTTGAATATAAGTTTTCTCCTCATCGTCATCTTTTTATCACCAGTCAATCCATACCAGAAACAGAAACATCTACGTTAGTATATACAGATGTTACTTTCAATTATGGAATTTGGTCTTATTTAGCAACCCCTTTTGTTTGGTGGACAGCAAAACGAATTATTAAACAAGATCTTAACATCTTAAACATACAACAAGAAGTGATTGAAAAATACGGAGAAACCTTTGCTCATAGTCCCGCAGACACTATTCATGTGTTTGTTGAATCTATTCGTCAGGCGATCGCTATAGGGAAAGATCCCAGACAACTCAGTGATAAAAATGTTGAGGTTACTTTTTGGGTTTAGTGTTAGATTATGATTGCTTTATTGTTATTTTGGTTCTTTTTTGGGATAACACTCTTACAAACTAAACAAAGAGAATTTTTAGCCCAAAAATCCTCTCAAGATTGGCTTTTAGATAGTCTTGGTTTGTGTATGCAAGGAATTATCATTCCCTTCTTACAAATTGTCCTTGGTTTACATCTTTATTCCTGGCTTTTACCTCAAGCTAATAATTGCTTAGATATCGATCCTTGGTTAAGTTTCATCATAAGTTTTGTTGTAGTTGATTATCTTTATTATTGGCATCATCGCCTTTTACATCAAAGGTTTTTCTTTCCCCTTCATGCAGTTCATCATACTGTTTCTCAGATGGATATGTTGGGAACTTCTCGTAATACTTTATGGTCTAGTTTTTTCTTACCTTATCTTTGGATAAATAGTTTAATGTTGTATTTACTCAAGGATTTTCATGGTTATAGTTTAGGTATTTTTTTAACTTGTTTACTCGATCTTTGGCGACATAGTTCCCTAAATGTACAAAAAGAATCTATTCTTTATCATCTTTTAAATCCTTGGCTGATTTTACCTGAAGATCATGCTTATCATCACAGTCGAAGTCAACTGGGAAATTTTGCTGCTAACCTAAAAATATGGGATCGTTTACATGGCACTTATCGAGTATCAGATAATACTATTCAGCCTATTGGTATTATCCTAAACATGAATTTAATACAGAAATTATTTTATCCTTTTTCATTAAATAAGACCCAATAATTATCATGACCTTACTAAGCATAATCCTGAATTTTTTCCCAACTTTAATGTTATTTTTGATAACGAGTTGTTTCCTCGGTTTAATCATGTATCCTGGATGGTTAAGTTTAGCAACTTTACTATTTTATTTATATGGATTTCCTTTAATTATTTATCATATCCATCAATACTTTTATCCCTTAAAAGAAGGCATTAGTTACTTAAAAGGAGATCAATATAATCCTTGGTGGGGAACTCAACAAATTCAAATCCTTTATAATACCTTTCCCGTATTAGAAAAAATTTTACATTTAATTCCTGGACTCTTTTCTATCTGGTTACGACTATGGGGGGCAAAAATAGGAAAAAACGTCTATTGGGTTCCCACTGTATCAATTATTGATCGGGGATTATTAGAAATAGGTGATGGGGTAATTATGGGACATCAATCTAGCATTTGCGCCCATAGTATTAAACCAAAAAAAAATAATATCGTTGTTTTTGTAGAAAAAATTAAAATTGGAAATCAAGCATTTATTGGTGGAGACGTTAGAATTAGTTCCGGAGTAGAAATTGAAGCAAATACTTTTGTTCCTTACGGAAAATGGATTTATCCTCAAGTTAAATTGACAGCCAACCATCTATCCTCAGAACCCTTACATAGTGTTTCCCAGACTCATCCTGATGAGTCTGGGGAGAATTTTCATTTTGATTGTTAATCTATTGATATGAAAACTGCTCTTAGAAACTGCAAGGGCAGAACTCGAAAAACAATGAGAACAAGAGAAGTTGTTATTAGAGGAAAAAATTTTGCAATTGCGACTCAACCATCACAATTTTTCCCAAAAATCAACTCAACGAAACAATTCATTTTGCCGAGCTAAAACATTAATGTTTGTATGGCAAAACTGACAACTAAACTGTGATTCATTCCCTTGAACTTGATTAACGCAACCGCAACTGGGACAACGTATCTTGTTCATCAATCGCAAGCGTCCGAATGGTGGTTGTGGTTTGAACTTTCGCGTGGGCTGTAGAGGTTTGTTTTGAACCCGCAAAGTCGGTGTGGATAGCTGTTGTTGCTTAAGCCACCACCCGTATTGCAAACTCCTTTCTCGATGCCGTTGGTTTTGTTGTAGAAATCGTTGCTGAGCCTGTTGAGCTCGTTGGGCAGCTTGTTGTGCTTGTTGCGCAGCTTGCTGAGCTCGTTGAGCAGCCTGTTGTGCTGAAGACATCCCTGGTTGGTATGGCATGGTCTTACCTCCCAAAAACCTAGAGAGTATATAAACTATACATTTATTATAATCTTATAATCCAAAAGAGAAGGGGTGAAATCAAGTTTATGTAAACAAAAGTTTACAAATGATCAATATTTTCTAAAGACTGAAGGCCAATTTTAAGCCCCTATTTCAACATAAGTTTATCTCTATGTCAAAACAGTTCATAAAATCTTTTTCCTATATTCTTGCTCCTGTTTATAATCAATTTATTAACAACCTTAATTATCCACAAAAAGCTCAAAAAAAAGTCAAAAAAAAGATCATTAGGCAATTAACTAAAACTGTCTATGGATCACAATTAAAAGTCAAAACCTTAGAAGATTGGCAAGATATTCCCATCGTTAATTATGACAATCTAGAACCCTGGATTAAGGAACAAAAGCAAAAACCATCAGACTCTATTTTAACCCCAGAAACAATTCATTTTTGGGAATATACATCTGGTAGCACAGGAGCTAAAAAAGCCATCCCTTACACTACTTCACTGTTAGCTAGTTTTAGCCATTTATTTTGTCTTTGGGCTTATGACCTAATCAGATATGGACCCTCTTTTTACACAGGAAAAACCTACCTTTGTATTTCTCCTAAAATAAATCAAGACACCCAACAAATTGACGAATCAGCTTATATTAGTCCTTATTTACGTTGGTTTATTAATCGATTTTTAATCCGAGTTCAAGGAAATTTTCCTACAGTAGAATCTTTTCGCTGGCATTTAGCCTGTGCCTTATTGAAAACCCCAGATTTAGAAATCTTTTCCCTCTGGAGTCCTAGTTTTTTAACAACAGAATTAGACTTTATTCAAGCCAATCATAAAAAATTACATAATTCTCTCAAAACTTGTCTTAGTTCTAGTCGCTTGCAATTACTTTTAGAAACAAAAATTCCTTGGGATCAATTATGGCCTAAATTAAAACTTATTTCCTGTTGGGATCGACAATACGCTGCTGACTCTGCCCAGACGCTTCAACAGTATTTCCCAGAGGTTTTTATGCAAGGTAAAGGGTTACTCGCAACAGAAGCTCCCATGACTCTTCCCTTACTATTAACAAAGGGTTTTGTTCCTTTGCTTAATCAAGTGGTTTTTGAATTTTTAGATCCCCAAAATCGCATCTATAGCTTAACCGAATTAGAATTAGGTGTAACTTACGAACTCATTATTTCTCAGTTAGGGGGTTTATCTCGTTATCGCATCGGTGATCGCGTTCAAGTTTCCCATTGGTATGCTCAGACTCCTTGTTTAACGTTTATGGGGCGAGGGAAAGAGGTAAGTGACTTAGTGGGGGAAAAATTAAGCCTTGAGTTTGTCAGAAACTGTCTTGAGCAATTAGGTTATCTTCAATGGGGGTTTTGTTGTTTAGTACCGGTAGTAGGACAACCTCCTTCTTACTACCTCTTACTCGAACAAGCTTACCACGACTCAGAAGCGATCGCCGAAAAATTAGACCATGCCCTTCAAAATAACTTTCACTATCATAAAGCCAGACAATTTCAGCAACTAGGTAAACCAAAAGTTATCATTGATAAACAGGTTACACAATGGTTACAAACTGGAGCAAGATTAGGGGATTGTAAATATACTATCTTAGTCACGAAACCCTTTAAACCAGACCAACTTAAACGGGTAAAATAACAGTAAAAATTGTCCCTTTATTTAACTCACTTTCTACTTTAATTTGTCCATTATGATTATCAACAATTGCCTTAGCAATCGCTAATCCTAAACCAGAGCCACCTGCACTTTTACGGGAGGGATCAACTTGATAAAAACGATCAAATAAATGACTTAAAGCGACTTCAGGAACTCCTTTACCAGTATCTTTTACCTTGACCTGTAACTGATGAAAACGATCTCGTTTTATCCGTTCTAATTCTACTTCGACAGCAGCCTCTTTTTCTGGGACATTTTCTTCAGAAAAACTATGTTCTAACCCATTACTAATTAAATTGGTAAATAAACGAGCTAATTGATCCCAATCTGCCGATAAACTAAAGTTCTCTTCATTGTTGTTATCAGGTTCGACAATACGTAAGGAAAGGAAAATATTTTTTTGTTCTGCAAATGTTCTTTGTTCTTCTATCACTTCAATTAATAAAGCATCCAAAGGAATGGGTTGTTGTCTAATTTGTAACACCCCACTATCAGAGCGGGCCAAAAATAATAAATCATTCACTAAGTTGCCTAACCTTTTGGTCAACCTTTCTACAACTTTTAACTGTCTTTCTTGTACTTGCGGATCGGTATTTCCATAAGCTAAAGCCATTTGTACATTGGTTTGAATGGTTGCAATCGGGTTTCTTAATTCGTGAGAGGCATCGGCTGTAAATTGTTTTAAACTCTGATAAGAGTCTCGTATGGGTTGAATTGCTAAACCCGATAAAAACCAACCAATAAACCCAACAATAATAATGGTAATAAAAGTTCCTAATGCTAGATCAAAACTCAGTTGACGAATGGGTTTTGTCACCTCAAACCAAGGATGACTAACTCGTAAATAACCTAAAATATAACGGTCTAAATTAACTCTTTGAGTAACTTGCCTGAGAGTGCGAGCACCACTTAGATGTACAGTTTCCGGTCGTCGGCTAAGATGAAGTGGTATCAGAAGGGGATCACTAAAAGTAGACCAAACTAACTTCCCTTGAGGGTTAAACCATTCGAGATCAATGTGATCATCTTCAACCGCCTCAGCATTGTCTGGGAAACTAGCCTCTACATTGACCTTGTAGCGTCCTTGAGACACAGAAACGGACTCTATGACAAGAGAACGGTTTACCACCTCTACAACGTGCTTTAAGGTATCATCCACCCGTTCGACAAGGGTACTACGAACATAAAAAAACACTCCTGTCGCAAACAGAAGCAACAAAATGGCTGTTACTGTGGTGTACCATAGGGCTAAACGACGGCGTGTCGTCTGAAACAATGGTTTTTAATTCTCCCTTCTTGAATTATATTAGCCCATTTTAACTTGTTTTAAACAAGATAAATCCACTTTTCCGAAATGAACACTAAAAGCTAATTGTAAATTCTCCAACGACTTTACTAACCAAGGAACCCCCTCTTTGGTGAAGGATTCATAGTGATTAAATAAGATAGAAAAACGCTTTTCTAAATAGGGTTTGACCTTGTTAGAAACAAGAACAACTTTCAAAAGTAATCCCATCGTACGAGTCACTCCCATGTTAGAAACCATATCAACAAAAACGTAGTGATCTGGTTTTTTGCCATTTTCCACCACCAAAAAGTTCATTAAGCGACTGGATGTACGTAACATTAAGAACTCACTGGGTTTTTGATGATTGCATTCAGGCAGGGTATTTTGTAATAATTGATAGAGATTTTTATTAAATTGACCTTTGGAATATTTGGGATCTAAAGAAGTAAGAATGTACTCATATAGGTCGTCCTTATAGCGGCCAAAGGTTTGAGTATGAACCGTATGACTTAAAAAGTTTTGAGATAAACTTTTATAGGTATAACCACCATCTACTGTTCCCACATAATGCTTTAAAGCTTGATTTAAGTCCTTATCTTTGAGAAGGGTAGGATTTTTAACAGGACGAATAATACGGCCTTTTTCTGGAGGTGGTTGAGCAGAACGGGACATTCTGGCTAATCTCACCTTGTAGGTGACATAGCGAGACAAGTTCACTTCAAAACGCTTTTCGGTTTGATTTTTAATCTTTCTTACAGTTTGTTGGTGTTCTTCGCTACTTTCATCTCCTAATAAACAATGATTATAAAGATAGGGATAACGATGAATTAAATTACCTACTATATTAGATTTATCGGGGTTTAATTTATTATTGACAACCCTTGCTAATCTTTGTAATTTGACGTACTCATCACATTGGGTAAAACTTTTAACTAAATATCTAACTCGATTGGCAGTACCACCATGATATCCACTACGAGGAGGAGCTAAATTCTCAAATAAGGCAATTAACTCAGGGATGGCCGAATGAGACTGAACATCCATCTGCCAATGGTTGATCAGAATATGAGAACAACGGTTGAAGAAGTAGTTGAACTGATCTTCATTGTTCTTGCGTTTGACAATTTTCTCTAAGGCTACATAAACTTGTGGATGACGAAACCCTCGCGCTTCCACGAATAGGCGACGAAAATCCTCGACTAACTGGCCAGGGGCATCCGTTCGGACGTGCTGTATTAGGTAGTCATAGATAAGTTGTTCTTCTTGAGATCCTTGCTGTCGTGAGTAGGTTGCAGATAAGTTTTTCATGGCCTTCAGCCCATTCTAATTGATTATTTCAACCTGGGGCTGTAAAATTCCGTTTATATTAAAGTGAATTTATTGCCCGCTTTTGGTTTAATAATAGAAATTGCTCAAGCATTTTCACCTGATTGGTTATGGTTAACAGTTTCCAGTTCATGGTTTGACTATTATAACAGTTTGGGAGGAAATTTTAAAAATAACTTTCCTCATCTGATTTTGTTAAGACATTTCTTAAAGTAACGGAAAAGAACACCTATTGTATGTGATTTTGATCACAGTTATGTGACCTTTTTTTGTCAGTAAATATATCTAAACTTTTTCTAGTTTTTACCTCAGGATAATTAAGTATGATGCTCACTGAAATCCCCCAAATCTTATTCGATAACTTCCAAGAAAACTCTGGATTTTTATTGGATAAAAAAATAAAAAAAATAAATACAGACACCCGTAAACTAGAAAAAAATGAGCTATTTTTGGCTTTAAAAGGGGAGAATTTTGATGGTCATGGTTTTGTAGAAAAGGCAATTGAGAAAGGAGCTATGGCTTTAATTGTTGATCATCAAATCTCCGTAAAATCCCCTAATAAAATTCCTCAGATTATTGTTAAAGACACTTTAAAGGCTTATCAACAAATTGCAAATTGGTGGCGAAATCAGAGCAAAATTCCTATCATTGGCATAACTGGTTCTGTAGGCAAGACTACCACCAAAGAATTAATTGCTTCGGTGTTAGGAGTTTATGGTCAAGTGCATAAAACCGAAGCTAACTATAATAATGAAATCGGCGTACCAAAAACCCTACTAGACTTAACCACAGATCATGATTATGCTGTGATCGAAATGGCCATGCGGGGAAGAGGAGAAATTGCCCTATTAAGCCAAATTGCTGTTCCCACCATTGGCATTATTACTAATGTCGGAACAGCCCATATTGGCAGACTGGGCTCACGACAGGCGATCGCAGAAGCCAAATGTGAATTGTTGGCCGAAATGCCTAAAGATGCAGTAGCTATCCTCAACCAAGACGATAAACGTCTCATGGAAACAGCCGCCAGGGTGTGGCAAGGAAAAACCATCACCTATGGATTGGAAGGAGGGGACATTACTGGGGAATTATTAGAAAATCAAACATTAAGGGTAAAAGGGATAGATTTTCCTTTACCATTGCCGGGCCGTCATAATGCCTTGAATTATTTGGCTGCTTTAGCTGTCTTAAAAACATTAAATTTAGATGCAACTCCCCTCACTCAAGGGATAACAGTTAACCTACCTAAAGGGCGATCGCAACAATATTCTTTAGCCAACGATATTGTTCTCTTGGATGAAACCTACAACGCAGGGCTAGAATCCATGAAAGCGGCTCTACAATTATTGAAAGATACCCCAGGAAAGCGTCATTTTGCGGTTTTAGGTACCATGAAAGAATTGGGGGAACAATCTCCCCAACTACACCAAGAAGTGGGGGAAATGGTGCAAAAATTGGGGCTAGATGGTCTTTTTATCTTGGCTGATGATCCCCAAGCCCAAGCCATCGCCCTAGGGGTGACAGATATAGAAACCGAGTCTTTTGTTACCCATGAGGCATTAGTCGAAAGGTTAACCACCATTGTGCAACCCGGCGATCGCATCTTATTTAAGGCATCTAATTCTGTGGGATTACATCGGGTAGTAGAAGCCTTGCATGGGATATTAGATAATAATTAAGACAAGATTTTTTTAGCCATGAATTATCAGCAAGAGAAAGACATAGCCTTAGAAATCGTGACTGAGGCGGCCCAACTTTGTCAACGAGTGCAACAAAATCAAGCCGGCCAAGCCATAAAAAAGGCAGATACAAGCCCCGTCACTGTGGCCGACTTTGGGGCGCAAGCAGTTTTATGTCAAGGGTTAGCCAAAGCCTTTCCTGATGATCCTGTGATTGGGGAAGAAGATGCTACCCTTCTCGAAAAACCTGAGTTACAAACAGTTCGTACCCAGATTATTGATCAGGTAAAACAGAGTCTTCCCACAGCAACCCCTGAGCAGGTTATAAACTGGATTAATTGGGGTAACGGAAGCGTTGGGGAACGTTACTGGACATTAGATCCCATCGATGGGACAAAAGGGTTTATTCGTGGGAATCAATATGCAGTGGCTTTGGCCTTAGTCGAAGCAGGGGAGATTAAATTAGGCATTTTAGCCTGTCCTGCGTTTCCTAGACAAAATGGCAAGAAAGGGGTTATTTTCTTGGCTATTCGGGGCCAGGGGGCTGTGGAGATGCCCTTAGAAGGGGGCCAACCTCAATCCATTCGGGTTGATGCTTCTTCGGAATTTCCCCAACTGTATCGCATTGAAAGCATAGAATCCATTCATAGCGATCGCCAGGTACAAACCGCCATCGATCAGCGTTTGGGATTACAATATGCGGCCAAACAGATGGATTCTTTAGCGAAATATGGAGCGATCGCCAGAGGAGAAGCTCATTTTTACACCAGAGTTCCTTTAGCGCAGTTTGAAGGGAAAAAAGAAAATATTTGGGATCATGCTCCAGGGGTGATTATCGTGGAAGAAGCAGGGGGAAAAGTGACAGACTTAAATGGTCAACCATTAGATTTTTCTTTAGGGGCCAAATTGAGCAATAACTGCGGGGTTTTAGCCAGTAATGGAGTGATTCATGAGCAAGTCTTAGCAGCTATTAAACAAGAGTATTAATTGAGCAATTATTCTCTCATTGATTCAAAAATAATTACCTATAATGAAGATAATCGTTATGGATAAATTTTATGTCAACAGGCAATAATTCTGGATGGGGCTGTCTTCCTATTGTTGGTTTAACCACGATTGTAGCAGTGGGAGGCGTGGGAGCTTACTATTATTTTCAAAGAGACTTACCTTTTCTTCCCAGTCAGGAAATAACCCCTTTAGCCGCAGCAGAAGTCATTCCTGAGTCTGCTTTTGCCAGTGGTTATCTATCCACGAGCGATCGAGCTTGGAAACAACTGTCTGAGTATGGAACCTCGGAAGCTAAACAAGAATTTCAAGACAGTATCGATCAATGGGAACAAGAAACATTTTCTAATAACAATATTTCCCTGGAAAAAGATGTTTTACCTTGGATAGATGGTGTTACCTTTGCCCTACTTCCTCCCCGTGAAACGGCGGCAGTTACAGAAGGCTTACAACCCTTGCTAGTGATCGGAGTAAAAAATAAAATCAAGGCACTTCAGTTTATGGAAAAGCTGGAAAAAGAAGCCGGTTTTGAACCAATAACCAGAGACTATCAAAAGATTACTATTACCACAACCAGTAATGAGTCCGGCGATAGTTTTAGTTTTGCTGTATTGGACGATCGCCTAGTAGTAGCAGATCAAGAAGATACCATTGAAACTGCTATCGATACCTTTAAGGGTTCATCATCCTATGCTGATAAACCAGGGGTAAAAGAGGTATTAACAAAGCCCCTAACCGTCAAGAATTCCCTGCTGACTATTTATATTCCTAGTTATGGAGAAACCATCAAACAATTTTTAGAAAATACCGATGAGACGCTACCGAAAACAACATTAAAACAGTTAGAGCAACTGAAGTCAGTTGTGGTTGGTATCGGAGCAGAAAAACAAGGCTTTCATATACAGGCGATCGCTGAGTATAATCTTGACTTTATTGATAGTATTCCCCCTACGGTTGAGGGCAATATTTTATCAGATTTTCCAGGGAAAACTTTTGTCTCAGCCAATGGACAAGGGATTGATCAAGGATGGCAAGAATTAGTTACAGCTTCTGCTGAAGATGATAGTCTAGCAACCATTGTTAGAGAAATTAGGAATGGGTTTCAACAACTTAATTTAGATGCCGAGCGAGACTTTTTTAATTGGATGGATGGGGAATTTGCATTAGGAATTATTCAATTGGAACGAGGTGGAATTGCCAATTTGGGAGTAGGAGGAATGATGAGTTTGGAAACAAGCGATCGCACCACAGGAAATAAGACCTTAGAAAAATTAAATCAGTTCGCTCAAGAGACAGGAAATGTTACCATTGACCAAAGGGATATTAACGGCACTCAAGTAACAGAATGGTCAGTTCCTGTTCAGGGTGTTGTCTTTTCATACGGATGGTTAAATAACCAAAATTTAGCGGTCACATTAGGCACATCATTTGAGATAATTCAAAAGGAAAAAGAACAAGAAAGTTTACCAAACAATCCTCAATTTAAAAACATTAAATCGGCTTTGCCTTCTGATAATTTGGGATATTTTTATGTTAACTTCTCACAGATTTTTCAACAACTTAATGCCTTACCCGGTAGTCCAATCCCTGAAGAAAACAAAGCCGTATTAGAATCCATAGAAGGATTAGGAATGACGGCAACTTTCCCCAATAAATCTAGCAGTAAATTGGATTTAATCTTATCAATTAAATCAGAAAAATAAGGGACTTGATTTCCTTTCCCTAAGCAACTTGCACCTAAAGGATTTAAAGCAAAATTATCCTCTGTTGTCAGATTAGGTAATCGGTATAATTAAGAAGTTTGCCAGCATTATTGTGCTAGACTATCAGCTAAATACCAAAATAATAAAGCTCGACTCAGGCAAGACAAAACTCCGACTGACACCCGGAAAATAGGGTCTTAAACCCTGCTTTTTAGGGCAGAATGTTTTAAAATCGTCAATATAAATCCTAGTTATAACAATAAATTCTGATTTTTGACTTCTGACTTCCTTAAACACCTACCCCATCAAAAAAATCTATGACCGACGTTCCTGTTTCTCGCATTCGTAACTTCTCCATCATTGCCCACATCGATCATGGAAAGTCAACCTTAGCCGATCGAATGCTACAAGTAACCGAAACCGTTGCCCAACGGCAGATGAAAGAACAATTCCTCGATAACATGGACTTGGAAAGGGAACGGGGAATTACGATTAAACTGCAAGCAGCGAGAATGAACTATCGCTCCCAAGAGGGGGAAGACTACGTCATTAATCTCATTGATACCCCCGGCCATGTTGACTTCTCCTATGAAGTATCCCGTTCCCTAGCCGCCTGTGAAGGGGCTTTATTAGTGGTGGACTCCTCCCAAGGGGTAGAAGCCCAAACCCTAGCCAACGTTTATCTGGCCCTAGAAAACAATTTAGAGATTATTCCGGTTTTAAATAAAATAGACCTACCTGGATCAGAACCAGAACGGGTGGCCAATGAGATCGAGGAAGTGGTGGGTTTAGACTGTAGTGGTATTATTAAAGCCTCCGCCAAAGCAGGAATCGGTGTCGATGATATTCTAGAATCCATCGTGCATCTGGTTCCCCCTCCCAATGATACTGTTGATGAACCCTTACGGGCGTTAATTTTTGATAGCTATTACGATGCCTATCGAGGGGTGATTGTTTATTTTCGAGTCATGGATGGGACCGTAAAAACAGGCGATCGGGTTCGTTTGATGGCTTCTGGGAAAGAATACGAAATTGATGAGTTAGGAGTTCTCTCTCCTAACCAAATGCCAGTAGACTCCCTTCATGCTGGAGAAGTAGGGTATTTAGCAGCAGCCATTAAAACCGTTGAGGATGCTAGGGTGGGAGATACCATTACCCTAGCCGAGCAAGCAGCCACGGAACCCTTACCGGGTTATACAGAAGCCAAACCAATGGTCTTTTGTGGGTTATTTCCCACAGACTCTGATCAATACGAAGATTTGCGAGAGGCTTTAAATAAACTCAAACTCAACGATGCAGCCCTCTCCTACGAGCCAGAAACCTCTAGTGCAATGGGGTTTGGTTTCCGTTGTGGGTTTTTGGGGTTACTGCATATGGAAATTGTTCAAGAACGTCTGGAACGGGAATATAATTTAGATTTAATCACCACCGCACCCTCCGTAATCTATAGGGTTACTACCATCGAGGGAGAAGTGATGGAAATTGATAACCCCAGTTTACTACCTCCACCCCAACAACGGGAAAAAGTAGAAGAACCCTATATCCAAGTGGAAATGATCTCCCCAGAAACCTATGTGGGAACCTTGATGGAGTTGTGTCAAAGTCGTCGAGGGGTGTTTAAGGATATGCGTTACTTTACCTTATCGAGAACTGCTTTGATCTATGAGTTACCCTTAGCTGAGGTGGTGACTGACTTTTTTGACCAGTTAAAGTCGAGATCACGGGGTTACGCCAGCATGGAATATCATTTAATTGGTTATAGGGAAAATCCTTTGGTGAAATTGGATATTTTGGTTAATGGGGATGGTGTGGATGCTTTGGCCATGATCGTTCATCGAGATAAAGCTTATTATGTAGGCCGCGCTTTGACGGAGAAATTAAAAGAGTTAATCCCTCGTCATCAATTTAAGGTTCCCATTCAAGCAGCCATTGGGGCGAAAGTAATTGCCAGTGAACATATTCCTGCGTTACGTAAAGATGTCTTAGCTAAATGTTACGGGGGGGATATTTCTCGGAAGAAGAAACTACTGCAAAAGCAAGCTAAAGGGAAAAAACGCATGAAGGCTATTGGTACAGTTGATGTTCCTCAAGAGGCTTTTATGGCTGTGTTGAAACTTGATCCCCAATAGAATAAACCTTATCGTTGATTATTTTTAAGTTTGGTGAGACTATAGGTGATACCTACCTCACAATAATTTAATAACCTTTTGTGTGCTGGTATAACAAAATTTCTCCTCTTAATGTGATTTAGGGCTTCTAACTATTTCCCATCATCTGAGGCAAAATAGTTAGAACCTTTTAGGAGTGTCATTAATGATATCCTTTTTATTTTGTCTTAAAACTTGAAAATCTTTTACAATTTAATTCAATTTTTGGCAAACTAACGCTAACTTTAAAATTCTCAATATGATAGATAATTTCTACATCAACCCCAGTGATACCCTAAACACTATGTATCAGTTAAGATTGCCTCTGGATTATCCTCGTCAATTAACACAAACCACAAATTATAAACAAGAAATATTTGATATCTTTAGGCTTCAAGGTGAAAAATTAGGGGATTCATTACCGTTTTTTTTCTTAGCAATTTGGGGATGCTTAGTCTATCGTTATCATCAAGAAGAGACAATTATTAGTGTTGGTTTTGATTCTTTTAAGGAACTGGAAGATAATCAATCCTATTTTGACTTTTCTTCGATCACACTTGAAATCTCTGAGAGTACAGATTTTGAATATTTATTTAATAATATTGAGAGAAAAATAGGAAAAGAAAAAAAACAGTCAAATGTTGCTTTTCTAAATTCATGTTTAGTCGATTTGGGTTGTTTGCCAAATCATTTTGATTTAATTTTATGTGTTGATTCAGATAATAATTTGCACACAAATAATTCCCAATGCAAATTGATTTATAATTCTCATTTATTTAATTATCAAACAATTAATCGCATCATTAATCATTTTAAAATCTTGTTTAACTCTGTTGTTGATGCTCCTCAGCAACGGATTAGTAAATTAGCTTTATTGACTGCCGATGAAAAAAATAAAATACTACATAAATGGAATGAGAAGCAGATAAATTATAACCAAAATAAATGTATTCATCAGTTATTTGAAGAACAAGTAAAAAAAAATCCTGATCAGATTGCCGTAATTTTTGAAAATGAGCAACTTACCTATAAAGAATTGAATCAAAAAGCTAATCAATTAGCCAATTATTTACAAACACTAGGAGTCGATTCAGGGGAATTCATTGGCCTATTTTTAGAAGCTTCTTTGGCGAGGATTATCGGTTTATTAGGGATTCTTAAAGCAGGAGGTGTTTATTTACCTTTAGATCCCACATATCCTCAAGAACGTTTGAAGTTTATGATGGAAGATTCACATATCTCAATTTTGTTAACCCAAGAATATTTGAATTCTAAGTTATCTATCAAATCCTTAAAGATAATTAATTTAGATACAGATTGGGAGAAAATTGAGGCTGAATCTTTTGCTGAGGTTGAGAGTAATATAACAGAAGAAAATTTAGCCTATATTATTTATACATCAGGTTCAACGGGAATACCGAAAGGTGTTTTAATTAACCATCAAGCACTATCCTATCATTGTCAAAACATGATCGCCCATTATAAATTGAATTTGAGCGATCGTGTTTTACAATTTGCTTCTTTTAGTTTTGATGTTTCTTTAGAGCAAATTTTACCAACTTTAGCAGTGGGAGCAACTTTAATTTTGGTTGATGCCAAAAGCTTAACTCCCTTCGATTTGAACAAAACAATTACTAATTTTGGTTTAACTGTTGTTAATTTCCCTCCAGTTTATTTGACTCAATGGTTACAATTTTTGGAAGATGATAATTTTTCTGATTCGAGCAATCAACTGAGATTAGTTATTTCTGGTGGTGAATCTTTACCTTTAAATACTGTTAAAAAATGGTATCAAAGTCCCCTCAAAGACATAACTTTACTCAATGCTTATGGTCCCACTGAAACAACAATTACAGCGATTACTTTTGAGGTTCCCAAAGATCCTAAATCAATAAAATCATATACTACAATTCCTATTGGTTTTCCCTTACCTAATCGCAAAACCTATATTCTTGATCGTCAAAAAAATCCTGTTCCTATCGGTGTTGCCGGAGAATTATATATCGGAGGAGAAGGATTAGCTTGTGGTTACTTAAATCAACTAGAATTAACCAAAAAAAAATTTATTAATAACCCATTTGGACCAGGAAAATTATATAAAACAGGGGATTTAGCCAGATACTTACCAGACGGAAATATTGAATTTTTAGGACGCATTGATAATCAAGTTAAGCTTCGTGGTTTTCGCATTGAATTAGGTGAAATAGAAACGATATTAACTCAACATTTTCAGGTGAGAGAAGCTAAAGTAATGCTTCGAGAAGATAGCTATAAAAATCGAAGATTAGTGGCTTATATTATTCCTAACTCATCTCAAATTTCTTCATCAGAAATGTTGCCTAAAATTAGGGAATACCTGAAACAGCAACTCCCAAATTACATGATTCCCTCAGCATTGATAGTGTTAGAGACTTTTCCCTTAACTCCCAATGGAAAAATTGATTATCGTGCTTTTCCTAAACCAGATTTTTCTACCCTAAAAAGGGATTATATTTCACCAAGCACCCCGGAAGAAAAGATACTTGCTAATCTTTGGAGTCAAGTTCTAAAAATAGAAAAAATTGGCATTAATGATAATTTCTTT
>JAAUYJ010082214.1_pt1 | contig 22009 bp, 19 predicted proteins | sample 7278031 | NCBI WGS metagenome assembly JAAUYJ01 (sample SAMN14350222, study PRJNA611818) | marine sediment metagenome | isolation source: surface marine sediment (1.8m) | place: French Polynesia: Moorea | collected 2018-08 | reverse complement strand
TATTTTGGCAATGAATTTACTGGCTTTACGGATAGCTAAAGATGCGTTGTCTAAAGCTGGCAATAAGGTATTCTCGTAAATATATAAAATGGCAAAGTTGAGAATGAAATAGCCCTGCTATTAGGTAGCTCAAATACTTCTGTTGAAAATCAGTAGTCTTGCAAAATAAATTTCCTAGTTGATAGAGGGAATAGGGAACATATAACAGGAAATAGGGATAAATAATTGATGATTTATGGATAAGATTGGAGATTTATCATAAAATGTGTAATTAATTTACATAAGCACTTAAATGAAACGAATAAATTAATAAATTTTGTTAGTGATAAACCAGATTTGTATGAAAAGTATAAAGGCTAAAAAAGGTGATAGCTAATATCTGATAGCTTACTGCTGTTTGCGCAGTATTCCGAAGGAAATACTTACTTTTTAATCAATGAAAAAATTGAGAAGGGATTGGATAAGAAAAAAAATTATCCAATCCTCATATTGAAACTGGCATTGCTGAAATGGGCTATGAATCTGATAAATTAAAAACGGAAAACCTTCACATTATCAAGTCTCTAATTAGTCAAAAATTAAATATTCATATCTTCATTTAGGAACGCCTCGAAACGTAAATTCAGAAAATTACTATTGATAATTATCTAAATTTCAGGTGAAAATTTTGACAAAATCAAACCAAACTTTTGTTCTGAGTCTGTCCAAGTTTTCATAGTGATTAAACTTTGTTTTTTCAGATATTGCTGCATAGTTTCAATTTCAAATTTTCGGGAAATTTCTGTGAGAATAGTTTCTCCTGCTTCTAGGGTAACAGTTAAGTCTAAACCACGAAGATTAACTGTTTGCTGTTCCTGACTTTTTAAGTGCATTTCTATTTGATGCAACTTTTCGTTGTAAAAAGCCAAATGTTCAAATTTTCTAAGATTGAAATTTCCCTCAAATTTCCGATTCAAATGTTGCAGCATATTCAAATTAAATGCTGCTGTTACTCCTTGAGAATCATTATAAGCTGGTTCTAGAATCTGCTTAGATTTATGCAAATCAATACCTAAAATAAAATATTCTCCTGGTTGTAAAGCACCCCTAATTTGAGAGAAGAAAATATCGCATTCTTGAGGAGAAAGATTACCTAAACTACTGCCAAGAAAAGAAATCATTCTTGTTGGTAAAGCTGCTGGTTTTAAAGCTGAAAGTGCTAATTCATAGGTGCTAACTAAACCATGAATATAGAGATTTGGATAATCTACTAATAAATCTTTAGCACTACTTTCGAGAATACCACCGCTAATATCTATTGGTAAATAACGTAGGGGAAGACCTAATGTATCATAAGCATCGAGTAAAATACGAGTTTTTGTAGAGCTACCACTACCTAATTCTACAATTTCACAGGGACCCGTTAAACGAGCTATTTCTTCAGAACATTCTTGTAAAATACTGGCTTCTGTGCGAGTCGGATAATATTCAGGTAGTTGACAAATTTGCTCAAATAGTTGTGAACCACGGTCATCGTAAAAATATCTTGGTGGAAGTGACTTAGGAGTTTGAATTAGCCCATTAATTATATCTTGACTCAGGACTTTTTCTGTTTCTGCCAGAATATTAGCATTGACAAGATATTCAATCTGCAATCTATCTTTTAGGGACAGGCGATCGCTTGTGGAAAAGGCTGTTAAAGGTTTTGAGAATTGCATGGCTTTGTTGTAAATTATTGACACAAATGGGGTAAAATATAAGGTCTTAACTTTTATTTTTTAACTATTGTCCAAGTTATAGACTTAGTTCCCCTTGAATATTTTCCCACTTTTGTGAGTCTCATATCTAACTATTTGTAGAAATACTTTTATTTTTTCTTATATAGCATTCCTCGGCGTGGTTCTGAAAAAAATATCCTAGAAAAAGGAATAGGAAATAGAGAAGAGAACAGGGGTAAGAGTTTCAGGATTTTTATCTATTTTTTGATTTGTTACAAATAATTTAGGATTGCTATAGTTGTATAATATAATTTTAATTTTCTTAATCTGGGTTTTCTGTTTTATATTTATTGATCATTTATTTATCATTTTGGATATATTTATGAATAATTTTCCTGTCTTGAGTGATTAAATCATTTATCCTATATCTGAGTATTTTTCCTCAAAAAATCAAACCGATATTTTTGGTTGCTTACCTCTACATTTGTCTTGCTTGATTTTGGCACTTGACAGTAATTAAGTAATTTTTTTTCTTAACTGAATCCCCAAGAAATGCCACAGGAATATTTTGACCAAAATAAGTCCGGATATCATACCCTCAACCACAGAAAGATCAAGTTGAAATAACAGCTTTATTTTTAGAGGTATCAAAAAGTGAAACTTCTTGATCAAACAATGGCAGTAGTAGTTGCTGGTTTCACGGCAATGACTATTCCTACTACGACATTAGCCACAACTCTTAACTTTAACTTAGACTTTACCACATCAAATCAGAATATCTGGGGTCAGGAAAACACAAATTTTACCTGGGGTGGAAACGATGGTTTATTTGTCGTTGAGTGGGATGAGTCAGTGGGATAAAATTATTCTCTACTTCAAACTACGGGTTGTCTTCAAAAATTCTGGGGGGTTTGTATTTTGCCCAAAATTGAAGAATTAGATGTTGGTTTTAATGCTTTCATAAAAGGCAAAGTAGGTCTACAAAATACCTTCAATTTAAACGGAGGTATTGTTGATGCTTCAATACCAGTTGACTTATTTTTTGAAATACCAGATGCACCTGTAAAAGCTGGAGAAATATTTACCATATAATCTGGTTTTAACTTTGCTGAAAATGCTAATTTTTCTACAAAAGGTATTGATACATCCTACGCACTAGACTTAATATTTGATGTAGCTACAGGAGTAGATATTTCTCCAGTAAATGAACTTGACTTGGGATTTTATGTCAATCAAAAATTCAACTTGTTAAATATTAATGGCAGTGATTTTAATTTATAAATAGATGAAAATTTGGGAGGTATTGATGTTAGTTTTCCAGAAGTAAATACTACGAGCGAAAAATCTCTTAACTCTCCGAAAAATCAACTTTTGGGTTCAGGAAAAGATGAATTTATGAAAGCTGCTTTAGATTTAGATGGTTTAGCTAGTGTCTTATTTGGATTACCGCCACTAGAACAAAATCAAGAATTAAATTTAGGTTTATTTGGTAATCTTGGCTTCTATTACAATCTTTTAGATGTGGAAGCGACAACGACTTTATCAATGCTACAAAATTTTTCATTAACAGGTACATTCCCAGCAATATTAAGGTTAGAAGATAACACAATAATTAACTTTAATATTGGAGATGACATTTCTCTGATTATGCCCGAAAATATGGGATAATTTTTATAAATAGAAGCATTTATTGATTTTCATGCTTTGTTTAACAATAATACAAAACTAGGAATTGATTTTAGTCTGGATGTAATGGCTGGTGAATTTGGTTGAGAATTTCCACTTATCGGAAATCAAAAATTGGGGCCGTTATTTGAGGAAAGCCTGGGGATTTATAATACTGCTTTTGAGTTGTTTGATAATACATTTAAACTGGGTAGTTTTATATCATGTCCGGTTGAATACTTATGATTAAGATAGTAAGGGAGCGGGGGAGTAGGGGAGTAGGGGAGTAGGGGAGTAGGGAAAATAGAAAGATTTACTCGCCGAAGCAAGAGGATAAGTTTTTTCATCACTAATTATCCGGACATGATATTAATCAGGAGAAGGTGGCTTTTCAGGTGGGAAGTATAGCGCCATCTTTGAATGCTAATTCCAGATTTAGTTTGTTATCAACAGCATCAGCTCAACCATTACAGACTAATTTTCTGAGTAATAATTTTGTGGCTAAAAATGCTGATGTGCGTCAGGAGGTGCGAGTACCAGAACCTGGTGTAACAGTAGGTTTGTTTGTGTTGGGTGTTTTCGGTGCGGGTTTAACGTTGAAGCGGAGGGTGAGGTAGGGGGAAGAGAGGAATGGGAGTATTTTTATATTTTTTTCCGGATTTGTTGCTTATATCTTCTGACTCACTAATACCAAATTGAAAAAAGCCATGCTCTTGCGTATCCGGGGGAATATTACAAATAAACTGGTAGGGACGTTGCATGGAACCTCCCTACCACCTACCACCTACCACCTACCACCTAATATTTTATGAAAATGGTATTACTTCTTCAATAATGCCTTCTGAGCAAATAGTTGTACCTGCTCATCTGAGTCATTTTCTGCTCTTTCAGTCAATATTTGGAAAATTTGAGGATTTTCTGGATATTGTTCGAGTATAGCTTCTAGAGCAGTTTTCCGGGGGTTATCTTCCCAGTCTTCCTGCCGTACAAAAGGATCGTCACAGGCTCGACCGCACAAAAACTCAAACATTCCGGGTTCATCTTGCCAACCTAGAGCTAACTGTTGCATTGCCGAACTTCGCACATAAGCATTTTCATCAAACTGAGCTAATTCTTTGAGCAGAATAACAGTGGTGGAGTCCTCTTTTCCTCTCAGCGCTAATAACTCCAAAGCAGTTTGTCGTACATAAAAATTATCATCCCTGACTGCAAGTTGTTTGAGAATTTCTATAGTTTCAGGGTCATACTGCCAACAAATAGCCAATTCTACTACTGCGGTTTGTCGGACGCAGATATCTTCATCAGAAATAGCCAAATGTTTAAACAGGTTTAATGTATTAGGATCATCCTTCCAACCGATCGCTAATTGCTGCATTGCTGCTTGTCGTATTACTGGATCGTCAACAGACTCTATTTTTTGTTTGAGAATATTTAAAGTATCAGGGTCATGTTTCCAGGCGATCGCTAGTTGTTGCATTGCTAACTGTTGTAAATCTGGACAATGAGCCGAAACTGCTAGTTGTTTGAGAGTTGATACAGTATCGGGGTCATGTTTCCAGGCTGTAGCTAATTGTAACACTGCTGACTGTTGTAGTTGGGAACACTTATCAGATACTACCAGTTGTTTAATAATTGCCAGAGTATCAGGGTCATCTTTCCACTCTGTAGCTAACTGTTCCATAGTAGCTCGTTGTACATAAGAACATGGGTCGGAGACAGCTTCTTGTTTAAGCCAAGCTAATATATTAGGGTCATCTTTCCATTCATTAGCTAATTTCTCAATTACTCCTACTCGCACATCTGAACATTGGTCAGACACAGCAATTTCTTGCAATTTTTTCACAGTATTAGGGTCATCTTTCCAACCAGCAATTAACAGTTCCACTGCTGCCATTCTGACATCAGAAAATTTGTCAGACATAGCCACTTTGGTGATAGTAGCCACAGTATCAGAATGATTTTTCCAACCTGTAGCTAATTGTTGCATTGCTGCTATTTTTACATCGTGTCGATCGTCTGACACAGCAGCTTGTTTCAGAATTTTTATGGTCTCAGGATCATCATGCCAACCTGTGGCTAGTTTTTCAACTGCTAACTTTCTCATGTGCCAACATTCATCAGTCACCACAACTTGTTTGAGAATTTTTATGGTTTCAGGATCATCATGCCAACCTATAGCTAATTCTCGCATTGCTGCTACTCGCACACCAGAGTTAGAAACAGCCAATTTTTTCAACAGCGCTAAAACAGTCTGGTCATCTTTCCATCTAGCAGCTAGTTGTTTTACAGCCACTTCTGCCACTACCCAACATTCCTCAGAGACAGCCTGTTGTTTCAGAAAGCTGAATACATCGAGGTCGTTTTGCCAAAATGCACCCAAATGTTCTAATGCTAACTCTCGCATCTGCCAAGATTCATCGAACTGAACAACTTGTTTGAGAATAGCAATAATATCGGAGCCATTTTGACAATTTTTGCTGAGGTAACTTAATGCTGCTCTTCGCACTTCTGAAACCTTATCGGAGACAACTAACTGTTTGATAATAGTCAGGGTATCAGGATGTTTTTCCCAATGTTGTTTCAAATACTCTACTACAGCTAGTCGCACTTGAGAAAAATCATCAAATAATGCTAGTTGTTTAAGACTAGAGAAGGTATCCGGGTCATCTTGCCAATTTTCCGCTAGTTGGCTCATGGCAGCTATTCGTACTTCCGAAGCTTGAGCAGACACAGCTAACTGTTTGAGAATAATTACTGTATCCGGGTCATCTTTCCCTAGTTGGGCTAACTTAGATACTGCCTCTGAAGCCACATAGGGGCTTTGGTCAGACATCGCTATTTGTTTGAGCCAGGGGAGAGTAGTAGGGTCATAGTTTCCATCTTGGTTTAATTTTTCTAATATTGCCAAGCGCACTCCCCAATGTCTATCTGACTCAGCTCTTTGTCTCAGCCAGGCGCTGATTTGAGGGTCTTGTTGCCAACCTTCGACTAACATTTCTACTGCAGTTTCTCGTAAAGCTTCATCTATATCAGATACAGCTCGTTGTTTGAGGAAGGCTAAGGTTTCAGATTCATGTTGCCAATTTCGGGCTAATTGTTTTAGGGCTGCGTAGCGCACATTTGAGGAGCGATATTGGTCAGCCAAAATCAGTTGTTTGAGGAAGGCGATGGTGTTGGGGTCATCATGCCAAGCTGTGGTTAATTGATCTAATATTGCTTCTTGAACCCACCAATAATCATTGTTAGATACTACCACTTGCTTAAGAAATGGTAAAATATCGGGGTGATGTTGCCAACTTTGGGCAAGATGTTCTGTTGCTGCTCTCCGCACATCTGGATATTGGTCAGATATTGCTAGTTGCTTGAGAATGGCTGCTGTATCTTGATGGTTTTTCCATTCTGTGGCTAGCTTTTCTACTGCTGCTAGTCGTACATCTGAGTCTTCATCAAATACTGCTTGATGTCTGAGTGAGGATAAAGTTTGAGGGTCGTTTTTGAGCATTACCATAGTAGTCTCTTTTGTGGTTAAAAGTTTTTTTAGTTTTTATTATTAATTTAGATAGAAATATTCTAGAAATATTCCAGGCTTTAGTTATATATGTGACAGAATTTATCTAGTAAGTGTGTTTTTTTTAGTGACACACCTTACAGCAAAGTATAGTGTAAAATTAAAGATTTTGCATAAGTCCTGATGTCAGGTACTCATAAGTTAAATTACCTATAGCTTTAGTTATTTTCTGATTAAATTTTTCAAAATGTTTATTACATCAAAAGTCTTTCAATTAATTATAAATGTATGGGGGAATTTATGGAAATTTGTCAGCCATGAAGTTATGGCCATAAAGTGTATGATACCTAATTTTGGTTATCTTGAGGTACTTATCTTAACAGAATTAGAATGACACAAACAGGTAAATCAGCAAGTGACAGCCATCACTGTCTTGAAATTCATCAGAAAATTAGTTATAAAAGTAGTTTGACAACAGCATTAATTTATACCAATTCACTTTTAAAGATGTCATAAATAATTCATATTTGTAATTATATTAAGTTTTTCTATACCAATGTTTACATACTTTAAAGGCTACACTCAATAATTATAATAAAGCTGAAAATTAAAAACTGACAGCTAGAAGCTTAAATTAAATTTAATCATGCGAGAACTTTACCCACCTATTGAACCTTACCACAGAAGTCAATTAAAAGTTTCCGACATTCACACTCTTTATTTAGATGAATCTATAGTATTCAACTATTAATAATTAACAAATACAGGATATTTCATCTCAGAGAAGGATACCTATTGCGGGCAAGATGCCCGCAAAAAATGTAGATATTTTATTATTAATATTTGTACTTCATAACACCCAGCAACTGCTGTAATTACTTTGACTTTCAAAAAAAAGTTCTTTAAAAGTAAAAAAATGCCGATTTTATGGCTCTACTTAGAAGGCTGTAGAACTTAATTATTTAATCAGTAATTATTGATTATGCACTAATAGATACTTGCCTATCCATAAATTGTCAAAAGCATTATTTTATTTTGGAATTTCGGATAAAGTGTACCATTAATACATAGTAATTGGTCTAATGAATCTATTACTAAAAATTTAACCCAAGTAAAATTCCTCATACTCTAACTGAGTATAAGCCATATTGCGATCAATAGCTGATAACACTTGATTATTAGCTGTTGGTGACATCAAACATTTACAGGCTAACTGAGCTACATCTGCACGATGAATAGTACCTGCAACCTTAAAATTGGTTGTCAGTATGGCATTCCCCGTTGCTGCTTCAGACTTTAACCCACCAGGACGAATAATAGTATAAGTTAATCCACTATCAATCAAATACTTTTCGGCTTTTTCTTTCTCTACCAAAACTGGGCCAAGAGTTTCCATAACTTGAGGAGACAGAGCTGCTGCACTTTCCCCACTCCCAATAGAAGAGATAAGGATAAACTTTTGTGCCTTAGCTTTGACAGCAGCATCAATCAAGTTTTTGTTACCCAAGAAATCAGATCTTTCACCATCTTTAGGTAAACCGCCAATAGTGCTGATAACTGCCTCAATGCTTTTATCATCTACCATTGCAGTTTCAGTAGCAGTCGGGTCTAAAGCGTCACCCATTACAACTTTTATACCCATAGCTTCTAGTTCACTCTGAGTATCGGGTGATCGCAATAATGCTTTAACTTGGCGATTTTGTTTGAGTAAGCATTTAGCTATTTCTCGCCCCACACCTCGGCTTGCTCCAGCTAGAAAAATATACGATTCAGATGTCATATTTTATTTAGTATGTTTTGTTAATCAATGTACATATAATCATTTCCAGTCTACACTATGGTAGGTTCAACAATTAATAATTATTAATTATTAATTATTAATTATTAATTAACAATTACCTCTCTTTGAAAATAAGAGGATTGACCCTTAAGGAAAAGTTTTTCTGATTTCCCCCACCCAAGGGGAAGCTTTAGACCAGAATTTTTCGGTAATAATTGAACTAGCAATATTATAAAAATTCTATAACTGCTCTACAAGTATAGATAGTAAGTATTAAGATATCAAACTCAATCTATAGAAATCAAAACGGAAGTTAGCTGTTTAGTGTCATTAGTTCACATTGCTAACATTTCTTTTGCTCTCTTGATATTTTGACGTACTTTCTGTTCACAATTAATTAATTGAGCTTGTTCAGCATCTGTCAAGTCTATCTCTAAAACTTCCCGTACTCCTTGACTCCCTAACCAACAGGGAACTCCCAAAAAAATCTTATCCAAACCATACTTTTGGTGTAAATAAGCAGAACAAGGTAAAAGTCGATTTTGATTCTTTAAAATTGATTCTACCATGACACTTATTGATGCTGCAGGAGCATAATACGCACTACCAGTTTTGATCAACTGTACAATTTCTGCTCCACCATTACGAGTTCTTTCTACGATTTTACTAATAATATTCTGATCCATAATTTCTGTGATGGGGATGCCGTTAATGGTAGAATATCTAGGCAAAGGTATCATCAAATCTCCGTGACTTCCCAAAACCAGAGCATTAATATCAGCTACAGAAATGCCTAACTCTATGGCAATAAATGCTTGAAACCTAGCTGCATCTAATATTCCTGCCATCCCTATAACTCGCTCTGGGGGTACTCCTAGAGTTTCCCAAACCAAATAAGTCATGACATCTAGGGGGTTAGTCACTACTATAAATATGGCGTTGGGAGAATGGGCGATCGCCGCTTTCGCCACATCAACTACGGTTTTAGAGTTAATCTTGAGTAAATCATCTCGACTCATCCCTGGTGTGCGAGGTTGACCTGCAGTAATCACAACAATATCTGAATCTGCCGTATCTGCATAATCATTTGTACCGAGAATTTGGCGATCGTTACGATACACTGCCATTGCTTCTATTAAATCTAGGGCCAAACCTTGAGGCCAGCCTGAAATAATATCTAGCAGTACCACATCGGCGATACTTTTTTCTAATAATATTTGAGCCAGGGTACTACCGATATGTCCTGCCCCAATAATTGATATTCGGCTGAAACGATTAGAGGAAGATAACGAAGCAGAAGAAGTCATAAACTATCCCATCTAAAATTTTGGACTTTCAATTACAGGGTTTACCATAGATTTATCCTTTTTACCCTATATATAAATTTAATAGGGCGTGCATTGCACACCCCAAATACATGATTTTTTAATTGAGTCCTGAAATAGTCTCTTGGCAAAACAGCTCAAGTATTTAATATTATTTGAACTCTTCTAATTGGTCCACTCGCAACCAAATATTGGGAGTGGGCACTTTGCCAAATTTGACAAAAGCGTAATCTCCCCTTGTATCAACTATTTCTCCCTGACTCTCAAATATATAGGGAGGAAAACGAGAGTCACTGGCCTTAGCTTCTAAACTATTTTCCAGTTTTTCCCGTATAACCCGAACTAAGCTACCTTTTTTGATTTTGCCTGCCATTATTTAATTTCCATATATGATGTATCTTCAGTTTTAAATTTTAATGGTAATTGATATGAAGTTAGTTCATCTAATATCAAAGAGGTATTGCTTTCCGATATGGGGTTACTCTAACTATAGGTAATTAAACAAGAATTATGTCTGTTTAATTTCTTGCTTCAACTTTGGCATTGAGGACAAAAATGAGTCGATCGCCCCGCCAGTTTAATTTTTTCTATAGATGTATCACAAATTCGACATGGTTGGCCGACACGATTATAAACCCAAGCTACGCCACCATAATTACCATTAACTCCTTTTACATTCAAAAAATTACTGAAGGTTGTACCCCCCGCTTCTATGGATGTCTGCAATACTTTGATAATTGCTGGATGTAGTTGTTCTATTTGGGTTTCGGTCAAATCTTTGCAGAGAGTCGTTGGTTTTATTCCACTGAGAAAGAGGGCTTCATCGGCATATATATTGCCTAATCCTGCAATGTTTGTTTGATCTAAAAGGGCAGTTTTAATTGGTTTGTGTCTTTTTTGAAGTTTTTTTGTGAGATATTCTAGGGAAAATTCTGGGGAAAATGGTTCTGGGCCTAGTTGTTTCAGGCCAGTGATAATTTGGGATATTTCTGTTTTGGGTGGTACCCACCACATTTGACCAAAAGTTCTTTGATCGACAAATCTTAATTCTTTGGTCTTAGAGCGATCGCCGAGAGCATCTTTACTGCTAAAAAATAATCTGACTCGCGTGTGTTTATGTAGAGTTTCGTCTGAATTTACCCATAGTAACTGACCCGTCATTCGTAGATGAACCCCTAGCCAACCATATTCATTTTGGTAAGTTTGGGTAATGTCTGGGGTTTGTGTTTCCCACTTGTAGAGCTGGCCTAATAAATATTTACCTCGTCGATGCCATTGGGCGATCGCCATTTCCTCTACCCCACCCCAAAAATCACTCATAGAAACTGGGTAGGCAACTGTGCGTTCTAGCAACACTTCCCCACCCAATATTTTTTGGTCAAGAGTCAGTTGATTCAGACCCCGTTTTACTATTTCTACTTCTGGCAGTTCTGGCACAATGCTAACTATATTCCCATAGTTGTTTTATTATATATACTATGAGATTTTTTGATTTTTTAGCATTTACCTGAAATCATTTTTTGCCAATTTTTTCTTATTTTATAAGGATTGCTGGATTTCGGTTTAGGTTACTGTTTTACTTTTTCAAGAACAGTTTTCAGCTTATTTATTTACCTTGAGGTACTTATACCTCTACCACTTCATCCATGCCAAAATTATTGGTATTAACGCCACTCGCACTACCGCTAAAACCGGCATAGTTTACTTTATCAAAGCGAACGATGACTGGGTACTTAATGCCACTTTTATCAACTGAAGCCACTGTACCAATCTCGTTATACCAGTAAGATTCTTTGCGCAAAATACGAACTTTAGAACCACGTTGAACCATGAAATTTTTCCCTTTAAAGTATGGTAAAACTGCAATCTCATCCTATATCTTTTGGTTCATAGATTTTTTTAAGTTTTGTTGCAACTAATTGATCCAGGATAGCTGGACAAAATGAGTAGGACGGCCCCATAAATCTTGGGTTGCCGAAATATTGATCAATCTTAAATTGAAAGGAATAGCTGTTGTGATGTACTTTTGGGCAAAACTCCCTAATTCAGGTGCTAGCTGAGTAGCCGCTGTCACTGCAACACCAAAACCTAATAGTTGTTCAATAGGTTTTCGGGGCAGAAGCAAATTTATACCCATAGCTAATCCAGCGGTCAGAGTCATTGCTACTGATAGGTTTGTACCACATCTGGGATGTACTGCTAAGTTCCATTCTCCAGAAGTGATGCGCTGTAATGCTGTTTCTACTGCCTGTTGTAACCGGGCTGGATTTACTGAGCCATAAAGGTAAAATCCTTGTCGTGTAGACATTCCGCCAATTGATTCGTTAGAATCTGTTGTTGTTCCTGAGTTTTCTAAATCACTTAGTACCCAGACTGTAGCGTGTTCTAAAGCATGAACTTGTCTAATTGTCAATATTTCTTTTAAGCCAGGAACAAATTCTAGTTGTCGCAGAAAATCACTATCTTGTGTAGCATGGGGAGAAAAGTCAAAAGGAAAATTATTAGTTCCGGAGGAAGTAGAGGCAGTTGCTGTCATAATAAATTCTCAACTAATTTCAATATTTATATTTTGGCATTATTGTACTTTTAGGACTAAGCAAAGGTAGAGAATGCACAATGTTTAATACAGTCTTGTTTCGTAAGTATTCATTCTGCTACGATTAATTGACTGCCTTACCATTCTGGAAATTAAAAAATTTAACAATCATTTGATCAGAGTTTCAGGTTATGGCAAATTTAAAAAGTAACTGTATTTTCCTTACTTCCTGACTACTAAATACTGGCTACTTGCGACTCTAATAAATCTAATTAAAGATGTTTGTCAAAGTATGAATTTTGATTTAGATACCCCCTAGTTCCCCTTGAAAAGCTATCTCTGATCAGGAACTCCGGAAGCACTTATAGGGATAAGGGGAGCCGGGAGCAGGGGAGAAGGGAGAAATAGTCTAGGTAGACCAGAAAAACTACTTAAAGTTCTCAAAAAAATATATTAAAAATTACATTTTTTCGGAGAAAAAATTTGCTCCAAAACTTAATATACATAAACTGTCTATTTTGTCAAGTTTTATGTTAAGTAAAGATGTTTATAAAGCATAGCTTATTAAAGGCAGGACTAATTTTTTGTCGTCAGATAATATTTGCCACCCTATATTTTTTGGGCGTTGCTGATTTTTGGTATGATTTATATTTATTAGCGATCGCGCTCACTATTAAATAGTAAGTATTCTAGATTGTTGAGTTTTTATTTTCATACCTTGATTCAGCAACGCCAGTTTTTTCATAGATATTTGAGACAAAAGCATTACGCATTAACCAACGCCCAAACAACCTCTAAAGGTAAGTAGCTCAACTACATGAAATTGCTATTAATTATAGAAGATGTCTACTATATACCCAAAGTTATACAGAAGATTTCATATCTGTTAGGCAAACCTCTGGGGAGCAAGATGGCCAGATTGCGGGCAATATCCCCCCACTGTACAGGTTTTATCATTAATATTTGTACCTCATAACCCGCCGAAACTGCTGTATCTTGTATTTAAAATGCAGATATATATAGTATTGCTTTTGGCTTTAACACCAATTAATAATTACTAATTTGTCTCTTCCTGTCTTTGACCATTACGAAAAGTGCCAGGAAAACGCTTTCCATCTGCATCAATAATAATGCCTACTCCATGAGGTACTCCACCACGAAACTCTCCCTGATAGCGGATACCATTAGGATAGCTACAGTTTCCTTTGCCGTCTAGTTCAGCATTATAGAAATCTCCTTGACACCGTATCCCATCAGCACGGGTAAAAACTCCTGGGCCAAATGGAACTCCGGCAAAGAATTCCCCTTCATAGCGATCGCCATTAGCATAGATAAATTGACCTTCACCAGTGGGCTGACTGCTAATTACACTATTAGAGATATTTTCCACTAGGTTAAAATCTCCGACAAAGCGATCGCCATTAGCAAAGATAATTGTTCCAGACCTAATTTGTCCATTCTGGAATACTCCCGTTACCCTGGTGTCATTGGAAAAGATAAAAGTTCCTTGTCCATTAGGCAGACCATTCCGAAACTGTCCCTCGTAACGGTCGCGATTAGCATAAATGTACACACCGCTTCCTTCTGGTCTTCCATTGACAAAATTTCCGGCATAATTATCACCATTGGGATAATTACATTTAACCCTACCAGTGGGAGGACTTCCTTCACAAAAAGGTGGTTCTGTTTCTTGTGCCATTGATGAGTTAGGAGTCCACATTAATGTGTATCCTAGTAAGCAAGAACCTGTTAATATTGATATTCCTAGTTTTTTTATTGATACGAACATAGCCGATATCAAACTTATTTGTTTACTTTGAAATTCTTGCCGTTAAATCTCGCGATTATAACGGGATATGATTGTTTTGATTTTGCTGAAGCAAAGCTACGGGAATAAATATTATTAACTAGATAACAAATCAAAAAAAATTGAGTTGAATCTCTGTTATATCATCTCGCCAGCTTTTTCTCTTATCCTCGGTTAAACCGTAATTAACCCTTGATTTCTGATTAATCTGAACAGATTAGAGTAATTTAGGAAATTCTCAATTCTGAATCTACGTTTTTTACGATTATTTTATGGTTTTATTATATATTCTAACCTCCACAGTTATTCTTCCTCCGTAGTTGTTATCGCTTTTCCTACCTCTTTCTGAATTTCCACACCACTTTGTTCAAAAATCACAATTGGGTCAGCCCCAGTCTTAAAGTCAACTCGTTTGACCAATACCTTACCATTACCTAGCAGTTGTCCTACCTTGACATATCTACTTGTTGCTTCAGTTGGAACCTTGACAATAATCTGCTTTTGAGTACCAACTTCCACAACCCCACTAACTTCTATCCTATCAGCAATACTAGTGTCTGGCGGAGGTGGTGGTGGCGGCGGGGGTGCTGGTGGGGGTGGTGGGGGTGGTGGAAAACCAGGACCTCTCCACTGAGTAGGTGGACTTGGTGCTATTGGCAAGTCTGGTAAACTTGGCACTTGTTGAGTTGATGTATTCGGTAGCTCTGGTGGTTTTGGCGGAGGTGGAGGTGATGGTGGTGAACTTGAACTGTTAGGAGGATGTGCTGCAACTGGTGTTTCACTGCTTCTGCCTTCTCTTGAACCTCCTGCTTGGGCTCTAGTTGTTGGATTTCCCCACTGAGGAGGACGTTCTGGTTCGGGTAGTTTTGGTATTTCTCTAACTTGTTTGGTACTTTGTTGAGGTAGTTGACCTTCTTTAACTGCTTGATTGGAACCTGATACTGCTTGATTTGCTTGATTGGGAGTTGATGAAGAGTCAGATTGGCCTTGACTTCGGCGGTTATTTTGTTGTGATGATAAACTTTCACCTGAATTTGTAGGTTCTAGTCTTGGTACTGGTTGATTCCAAGATGAGGGGGATCTTGTTTCTGGCAAATTGGGAATATCTGGTACTTGTTGACTTGTTAGTTGTGGAAGTTGAGCCAGTGAGGAACCCCCTGTTTGTGAACTCTGACGAGGTACTGGGATACTAGGTATATCTGAGAAAGGGTCTCTGGTTTCTGGTATTGTGATTTGACTTGAATTGTTTGGTTGAGTTGTTTGGGTTTGGACTTGTTGTGTCAGAGATTGTGTTCTTTCACTTGGATCTGTAGATCGAATTAAATCTTTTGCTGTCTCGGACTTCTGAGGAACATCTGGAGACGGAAAAGGTTCACTAGCCAAATTAGGACTTGGAGATGGAGATTCTACTGTAGAAGTAGGAGAGGCTTCTGGAGTATTGGCACTGGAGCTATCTCCACTATTAAAAAATGGTAGAGATTCACATCCACTTATCCAGAGAGCTAATACTCCCACTCCTGCTGTTAATAAAAGTTTACGCATTGCCACTTCTGAAAAGCCTGATACTGGATTAGGATAGCAATTATTTTGCTAAATCATACTTGTAAGTGATCGAATTAACAACCACGTTCTACAAATGTAGAGTCAAATCCAGAGATTGGGTCTGGTTCTGAAGGAGGTCTTCTTCGGATTTCTCTTAGGCTGTCGTCACTTGGTACAATTCTTACGACATTTCGTTGCCAAGTAGTTGGAATTGTAGTTGCTGGTAGAGTGGGTAGATTTCGAAGTTGTTGACCTTGTATTTCTGGTAGTTGGGCGACTGATGATGGTTCTGGTGCTACATCTGGGACGGGTATATTGGGTATTACTGAAAATGGGTCTCTGCCACTAGGTACTGATATGGTCTCAGAGGGTGACAATCTGGTATCGCCAGATCGATTCCCCAGTTCTTGCCTCAGAACATTTTCTCTTTCTTCTGGATCGGTGGACTGGATCAGGTTGGTTATTGTATTGGACTTTTCTGGTACTTCTGGTTCTGGCACTTCTGCTTCTGGAATTGCTGGTTGTGCAGTTGGGTCTTCAGATTCTGAATCTGGAATCTGAGCTAGGAGCTGGCCAGATGAGGTAAATCTATCTGATATTTTGATGATTTGAGTATCCTCGCTCCCAACTGCTACAGATTCACCTCTTAGTATCCACAAAGCTAATATTCCTATACTTACGAAATATAATAGTTTGGTCATTGTTAATGTTTATTTAATTAGGTTGACGTTATTTAATATAATAGTAACTTATGTTAATGTGACTATTTGTTGCTAAATTTAATAATATCAATTTTCAGTTTTTATTCTATAGCTGAAAATCATTCTCTTCAGTTTAATTAAGTTATGAATTGTTAAGTAGATAGGCACGAAAAAAACTAAGGATGTAACAAAAAGTAAAGTAGCCTTTAAATCTCTTCCATTCTGCCTGCTGCTACTCTAGATAACTAAAACTTCCTGCGTTAATTTAACGATAAATTTTAACAGCTACTTAGTAGTTGTTGGTTGATGGTGGTAATAGTAGAAAGGTAAAATTCGCAAATTAATCATATTATATAGCAATCCTATTTTATTCGTAGCAAAAATCTTACTGCTTTTTAGGGAAAAGGGAACAGATAAGAGGTAGGAATTTCAACTTTTTTATTGAATTTTGAATTTTTCACAGCCAATTTAGGATTGCTATATATACTTAATTTTATACATCATCATTATTTTTGTCTGTCTAAATCAATAAATCAAAGTATGGTTATTTTTGATATCAAAAATAATGACACAAATTAAATAATCATAATATATAACAGAATTTAACTTCAGAGAGAGCTAAAAATATTTTTCAGTTCAAAGATTGTAGAATTTAATTTTTTTTTAATTGATTTAACTGCAATCAAAAGATAATTGGACTGATATAATACCTATAGCTAAAATTATTCATCATACTGATAGTAAGTAGAAATATTTACAGTCAAAAAGATACTCAACTATAGTATTTTGGGCATAGTAATTCAGAAAATCAAAACTATGTTATAAGCAGGTAACAAATTATGGATAATGGTTCTATATCTCCAGTTGTACTAATTATTCTAGATGGTTGGGGTAATCGAGAAGATGACGATGGAAATGCGATTGCGATAAGTGAAACTCCAGTAATGGAAAGCCTCTGGCAGACCTATCCAAGCACTTTGATTCAAGCCTCTGGAAAAGCTGTAGGTTTGCCAGACGGACAAATGGGAAATTCAGAAGTTGGTCACTTAAATATTGGTGCAGGTCGAGTAGTACCCCAGGAATTGGTACGCATCTCGGATGCGATAGAGGACGGCTCAATTGTACAAAATCAGGCAATAGAAAAAATATGCCAGGAAGTCAGTGAGCGGAATTCCAAGCTACATCTAGTCGGTCTTTGTTCTCCAGGTGGGGTTCACTCCCATATAAACCATCTTTTAGGTTTACTGGATATGGCTAAAGCAAAGGGAATTTCTGATGTCTGTATCCATGCGATAACTGATGGACGTGATACTAATCCCAAATCAGGAGTCCAGGTACTCAAGCAGATTGAGTATCACACCAATCAATTAGGAGTAGGACGAATTGTTACGGTTAGTGGTCGCTACTACGCCATGGATCGAGACCAACGGTGGGACAGAGTTCACAAAGCATATAAAGTAATGACCCAGGATGGCTATGGAGTAGGCCGTTCTGCTTCTGATTTACTCCAACAATCCTACACTGAGGGAGTAACAGATGAGTTTGTGATTCCAATTAGAGTTGCTCCTGGAGCTATAACCCCAGAGGATGGAGTTATTTTCTTTAATTTTCGTCCAGACCGTGCCCGTCAATTAACTCAAGCTTTTGTAGATCCAAACTTTAATGGATTTGAACGCCAGCAAATTCAACCACTACAATTTTTAACATTTACTCAGTATGACCCGAATTTTCCTGTATTGGTGGCTTTTGAACCCCAAAACTTGAATAATATTTTAGGAGAGGTCATTTCTGAACATGGTCTACGTCAGTTCCGCACTGCCGAAACAGAAAAATATGCTCATGTGACTTACTTCTTTAATGGGGGTTTTGAACAACCATTTGAGGGAGAAGACCGAGAATTAGTTCAAAGTCCAATGGTCCCAACTTATGACCAGGCACCAGAAATGTCTGCAGAAGAAGTAACAGATGTGGCGAGCGCTGCTATAGAAAAGCAAATTTATTCTTTGGTTGTGATTAACTATGCAAACCCTGATATGGTAGGGCATACGGGGTCTATAGATGCAGCAGTTAATGCCGTCAACACAGTTGACCATTGTTTGGGAAGACTTTTACAGACCATTAGCAAAGTGGGGGGCACAGCAATTATTATTGCTGACCACGGAAATGTTGAATATATGTGGGACGAAGATGGAAATCCATGGACAGCTCACACTACTAATCCGGTGCCCTTTATTCTAGTGGAAGGAGAGGGACGAAAAATTCTTGGTCATGGAACTGAAGTACCTCTAAGAAAAAATGGTTGTTTAGCAGATATAGCACCCACTATTTTGGAAATTCTGGATTTGCCTCAACCATCTGAGATGACTGGTAGATCGATGATTGAAAAAGCTGAATATGATGTTAAACAAAATCGTACTCCTGTGCGAGTAGGTATTTAACATCAGTGGCTATGAATTACAGCGGTTTTCATTTCAGTAGACCACATTAGGGACGTTGCATGGAACGTCCCTACAAGGTTTTGGTTATGGCTCCGGTGGTTCATCAAGAGCGAAAAGCGCTGTAGGATAATTATTATTCCTACTAAGAGTGAATTTCTTTGACATACTCCCGACGTTGCCCTTCTATTCCCCCCTTTCAAAGGGGGGTTAGGGGGGATAGACAAAGCGGGATTCTTCAGTCTAGGAAACCCTGACCGCTGTTTAGACAGAGGTGATGTCCTCCCCCTGTTTTGATAATGCTCGATATTATAATGGCTGTGTATATAATTGTCAATGACTATAGCAACTAGGACTATAGGAAAACCGTACACCCTAGCCCGGCTTTCATCCCGACGCTCCCCTCCCCCCCTTTCCAAGGGGGGTTAGGGGGGATGGAGAGCGCGGGACTTCCCGCCGGGGAAGTTAACTTTTGAATTAATTAGAAAACTATGAATGTTGTCCAACTTTTGGAAATTATCTGGGTCATATCGGCCATCGGAATTATTGTATTTGTGTTATTACATAGTCCTAAAGGTGATGGTATTGGCGGTATTGGCGGACAAGCTCAATTATTTACTAGTACCAAGAGTGCGGAAGTTACTTTGAATCGAGTTACTTGGACTCTATCTGTAATTTTTATGGGTTTGACTATAATTCTGAGTGCTGGTTGGTTGGGTTAAATGTAGGCAGGGTTTTGGGTTTTGGGTTTTGGGTTTTGGGAATAACTGAACCTTAAAAAAACCTCACCCCTTCAACTTAATAACTCTCTAGTTTCAAGTTAGTAATTTTCCCAGACATTAGTCTGGGAAATCAGTAAAATAAGTTTAGTTAAAAAGCTCCTCTGTAAGAGGCAGCATTCTACACCGAAAAGCTTGGGTTTAAATCCCTCTTTAAAAGGAAAGCTGAAAGCTGACAGCTAAATGCTGAATGCTTTTTAATCAAGGTTAATAAACTTTTCCAAACTATTAACTAAAGCGGGTGGCCACCGACGAATGTTGGCCACCCAATCTAGGTCTTGGTAACGACTGTCCAATCCTACTGCAGCAACCCAGTTACTTTCGGCTTCCCCCTTTTTACCTTGTTCCCACAGACAAGCGGTTAAAGCAGCCCTCATATCAGCAAAGTTAGGATATTTACGGACAAGACTTTTCATCTTTTTCACTGCCTCTTGGTCTTGTCCAATTTGGTAAAGAGCCAGAGAATAGTTAGCTAGAGCAAAGGCGTATTCAGGAGCTAATTCAGAAGCTTTTTGATAATCCTTGACAGCTTTTTCCCATTCTCCTAGTCCTGCTTCCGCATTACCCCGGTTATTATAGGCAATTGGGTCTTCGGGGTCTAATTCTATGACTTGATTATAATCGGCGATCGCCTCAGACCATTTTTTTTGTCTTTCATAAGCGATACCGCGATTCAGATAGGGATCGGGAGCATTGGGCACAATTTCTATTGCTTTTTCGTAGTCAGAAATTGCCTCTTCTATTTTGTTTTGACTGAGTTTAACATTACCCCTATTGCTCCAAATTGCTGGATTATCGGGATATTTGTCGAGTATTTGAGTCCATAAGTTTTCGGCATTGGCAAAGTCACCATTATTTGTAGCATTGAAGGCCCGCTCAAATAGATTGTTTAATTCTTCTAATTGAGTAGGGGTAATCTCCTGTGGTTCAGTGGCAGCAATTACATTTATGGGATTATTTATCCAACAGGTAAAGAAAAGTACAGTTATTATTAAAAACTTTAAAATTAAACGCATCATATCGGTTTTAAAAGGATAAATTGACGAGTAGAAGGATACTGATATTGAGTTTATTAACTTCCGAATTATAGGGAAGTTTGGGGATATAGGGATATAGGAAAACTAAATGTATAACAGAAATTTTCCCATCTCATAATTGAGTAACTGTAGCATAATTTTTGGCATTTTATATAATTATCAGCATTTGATATAATTGACCAATTACCCCTACTGAATCCTAAAAAAAACTTCTGACTTCTGGCTTTCCTGCGGAATCCTGCGCAAACAAACTTCTGACTTCTACTTCAGCTCCTCCAAGACCTCTTCTGTAAACGGATTTTCCGCTTTTTTCAAAGCATCAACCCAACCTTGTCGTTGTGCTTTTTTCTCTGCATTATCAGTCCATTCAATGAATACTTCAAAGTCCTTAATAGCTCCAGAAAAATCCCCTGTTAATGCCCGCGCTAAACCACGACTATCTATAATATTTCCATTTTCAGGAACGAGTTTAACTGCTCTTTCACAGGCAAACATTACATCTTTAGCTCGTTCGTGTAAGCTCCCATGCCAACAAATAGTATTCCAATCAACACCAGTTATTTCTAACTTTCCATCCAACTTTTGCGCTTCCTCGTAAGCCAAAATTCCTGCATCAAAATTTTTACTTCTGATTAATTGCTTGCCACCCTTCAATAAACTTTTTGCTGCTGAATATAAACTGAAATTGGAATCAAGTTGAAATGCTTGTTGAAACTTAGAAATCGCTTCATTAATATTGCCATCTACTGCTAAGTTCTCACCTTGCAAAAATAAAGCTGTTGCTGAAGCTTCTACTCCACATAAACCCCGCTCTTCTTCGGTAACATTGGGGTTATTTTTCAGGTAGTCACTCATCCACTGGCAAGCATGATCCATCAAGTCATCTCGGTTAAAGCGCCACAGTTTTACTGTATTGTCACCACTAGCAGAAGCGAGCAAATCTCCTTTGGGGCTAAATGCTACACTAACAACAGAATTTTTATGGCCGGAGAGAGTGCGCACCAAAGTACCATCTGGTTTCCACAGTTTCACTGTCTTGTCACCACTAGCAGAAGCGAGCAAATCTCCTTTGGGGCTAAATGCTACACCGTTGACCCAATCATCATGGCCGGAGAGAGTGCGCACTAAAGTACCATCTAGTTTCCATAGTTTCACTGTCTTGTCACCACTAGCAGAAGCGAGCAAATCTCCTTTGGG
>JAAUYJ010166227.1_pt1 | contig 22144 bp, 15 predicted proteins | sample 7278031 | NCBI WGS metagenome assembly JAAUYJ01 (sample SAMN14350222, study PRJNA611818) | marine sediment metagenome | isolation source: surface marine sediment (1.8m) | place: French Polynesia: Moorea | collected 2018-08 | reverse complement strand
TTAATTGTTGAACAGGGAGATATTGAGCATTTAATTAAATTAGTTCCTGAACCTGTAGATGGTATAGTTTGTAATATTTTAGCTGAGGTGATTATCGATCTAATTCCGCGTTTGGAAGCGATCGCTAAACCGACAACTTGGGGTATTATTAGTGGGATTTTATTAGAACAAGCTAAATCAATTGCTGATACTTTAGAACAGAATGGTTGGGTTGTTGCTACTCTGTGGAAACGACAAGAGTGGTGTTGTTTTAATATTCGGCGTTCTTAAAATTAGGGAATAGGGAATAGGGAATAGGGAATGGGCAATGGGTAATAGTTGCAGATGAAACGCTTTGGTCAGTGAAAGGAATTAAGGAGTGGCTATGGGTATTGACGAATCAAGATTTCTGTCTGTTCCGGGGTGCCGATACTAGGATTGCACTGAACTAGAATCCCAGTTAGGTAGTGAAGATGGTGGTGTCATCAGTGGTAATGATTTAAGTGTGTAAAATTGCTATAACCTCAAAGCTCAAAAGAAATGTTTATATCATGTCCGGATAATTAGTGATCAAAAAAAGTTCCATCTTCAACCATTACCAAATCTTCCCACACGAACCAACTCCCGTAGGGAGGTTGCATGCAACGTCCCTACCCCACCCTCCTCCCTCGTTATTTATAACTATTCAACCGGACATGATATTAGCCCATCTAGGTCGTCACTTTCAAGGATTGATTCAACTGGCTCCTGTTAAAATTTATATAACAGTTAATATTAACTCTAAACCTTGAAAATTATGATTCCTGACTCCTGATTCCTGACTCCTCCCCTTACCAAAAGATTACTTGAGCAAACCCTAATTATGTTACCAAAAGAAGAACTACTTAAAGGAATCGAAAATCGCGATACTATTACTAGAATAATAGACTTAGCTGAACAAGCTATTAAAACTTGGGAAATTACTTATAGTGATTTTTTATCTCCACCAGAAATATTTGAAGCAGAAAGAATTTTTCAAAGGTTAACTGAAGTGGAAATAGTTTCATGGGGTGGTTATCCTCAAGCTGAACGAAAAAGGTTGGCGATCGCTCGTTCGGATTTACCTATTGATACTTCGAGTGTGGAATTAAAGGCTATTAATATTGAGGGAAATTTTTTGTTTGATACTGCTACTCACCGAGACTTTCTTGGTTCGATGTTAGGTACAGGAATTGTTAGGGAAAAAACTGGGGATATTATTGTTTTGGGAGAACGTGGTGCCCAGGCAATTGTTGTTCCTGAACTGGTGGAATATTTAACAATGAATCTCCAACAAGTTCGGTCTGTTCCTGTTAAGATTAAACCTATAGAATTAAGTGATTTAAGAATAAGAGAACCGAAAAAGAAGGAGTTAACAACTGTGGAAGCTTCTATGAGATTAGATGCTGTTGCTTCGGCTGGTTTTGGAATGTCTCGGAGTAAAATGGTGAGTTTAATTGATGGGGGAGATGTAAGAGTTAATTGGAAAGAAATTAGTCAGGCAAGTTATCAAGTTAAATCGGGAGATTTAATTGCAATTCGAGGCAAAGGAAGGTTAGAAATAGGGGATGTTGCTATTACGAAAAAAGAACGTTATCGGGTGAATTTGACAAGGTATGTTTAGAGGGAAGAAGGAGTCAGGAGACAGGAGTCAGGAGACAGAATTAAAGAAGGAGTCAGGAGACAGAGTGGAAGAAGGAGTCAGGAGTCAGGAGACAGAGTGGAAGAAGGAGACAGGAGACAGGAGACAGGAGTCAGAATAAAAGAAGGAGTCAGGAAACAGGAGTCACGAGACAGAATGACAGAAGGAAGAAGGAGTTAGCAATTATATCATGTCCGGGTAATTAGTGATAAAAAAACTTGCTGCTCCTTAGAGCTGAAAACTTCCTCCTTTTCCCTCCTAACTCCTGACTTCTCCCTCGTTATTTATAACTATTCAACCAGAGATGATATTTAGAATTCAGGAGAGATAATGAAAGGAGTAAGAAGGAGTCATAATGAAGAGAGAATCTGCTAAGAATTTTCAAGATTTAATTGTTTGGCAAAAAGCACACCAAATGGTATTAGAAGTGTATCGTTTAAGTAGTAACTTTCCTAAAACGGAAACCTATGGATTAACTTCTCAATTGAGACGAGCGACTGTATCAGTTCCAGCGAATATAGCAGAAGGTTTTCGGAAAAGGGGTTTAGCAGATAAAATCCGATTTTTGAATATTGCACAAGGTTCCCTAGAGGAGTCGCGATATTACTTAATTTTGGCAAATGACCTTGAATATGGGGATACTTCATAACTTCTACTACCCGATCGAAGAAGTAAGTAAATTACTAGATTCATACATTGCTGCAATTGAACAACGTAGATAATCTCCTAAACTCCTGACTCCTTCTTAAATTCTGTCTCCTGTCTCCTGTCTCCTTCTTCCATTCTGTCTCCTGACTCCTGACTCCTAAAAATCATGCCAAAATATACAGATAAATCTAACAAAATTATTACTGTTGGAGACCAAGCAACAACAAAAGATGAACTTGGTTTTGCTCCTTATGTAATAGCTATGGCTGAATTTTTAACTAATGAAAATACTAAACCTCCACTGACTATTTCTATCGAAGGTGAATGGGGTAGTGGTAAATCTTCTTTTATGAAACAGTTGGAAAAGGAGATTCTACAGAAGTCTGAAGAATTAGATAAAAAAGATTTACAGAAGGTTGGGCAGAAAATTAAAAAAGATGCTTGGAGTGCTGATTTATTAGATATATGGAAATTTTTTATCACATTAAGATTCAAGCAAAAAACTCAAACTGTTTGGTTTAATGCTTGGCGACATGATAAATCTGAGTCACTTTGGGCGACTTTTGCTCTTTCTTTTTTGGAAGAATTATCTAAAAATCGCAATTTTTCTGATTCTTTCTATAATTTATACAGTCGATTTCAGCTATTTATTTATCGTTTAAATTTTAAGGATAAACCGATTAAAGCTTTTCAGACTTTAGTGATGGTTTCGTTGATTTCTAGTATTACTGTAGCTATTCCAATTGTCTATTGGAAATTTGGCGCTGAGGGAGTTTCTCTGTTGTCTGAAAATTTGGCTAATATTGTCAAACCAGACTCAAAGGAGGAAGAGGAAAGTCAAAAAGAAAACGCTGAAACAACTAACAATGAGACGAAGGAAAATAATGATGGAGATTCAGAATCAAGCAATAAGAAAGATGGAAATAATCTTCCTTTAGATATTTTTTTACAACTGGTCGGAATTAGCACTTCTGCTGCTGGAATAGGAAAACTTTTAGGAGTAATAAAAGAGTTACTTGGCGACCAGAAAATGGATTTAACTCAATACCTTGAGTCTCCTGATTATGAAAAGAAGGTTGATTTTATTGAAAAGTTTCACGAAGATTTCTCGAAAATTGTTAGTGCTTATGTAGGTAAGGATGAGAAAATTTATGTTTTTATTGATGACCTTGACCGTTGTGAATTAGGTAAAGCTGCCGATCTATTGCAAGGTCTAAATATGATGATTTCTGATGACCCGAACTTGATTTTTATTTTGGGAATGGATCGGGAAAAGGTGGCGGCTTCGATAAGTTTTAAACAGAAAAATATTATCCCTTTTCTAGCTTCTATCGCTAGAGAAAATCAAGCACAGGAAAAGGGAAATGATAAATTGAGTAAACAGATTGACTATGGTTTTAGTTTTCTGGAAAAGTTTGTGCAATTATCATTCTCTGTTCCTGCAACTTCTCCAAAGACTTTAAATAATTTTGTTAAAAAAATCTCTGAAAATCAGACAGAAATTTCTACAGAAGAAATTGCTCCAGAAAAACAATTTTTTGGGATTCCTTATAGTTTAATTGCTGAAACTTTTAATTTTCCCCAAAAATTTGAGAATGCAAAATTTCAATTCAAAGAATTGGGAAAAAAAGTTGTGAAAATATTTTCACGAAAAGAAGAGACTGAGGCAGTAGTAAAACCGCAAATTATAGAAGAAATTTTAGAACTTGAATCAACTGAGGATTCACCTCCAGATTTAGCTATTTTCCCTGTAATTGATAAAGATTTAGATGTACAAAATATTGCTGAAGTAATCGAGATGGTTGCTCCTTTTTTTGATTATAATCCCCGTCGTTTAAAACAATATATTAATGTACTTAGGCTCAGAACTTATATTGCTTATTATGCTATTGGAGTTACTTCTAATGAGAAACCAATAACTATAGAACAAATAGGTAAGTTTACGGCACTTACGCTCAAATATCCCCGCCTTCTTTTTGAGCTAAATAACAATCAAGAACTAATTGCTCATTTAGAAAAATATGCAGTTGATCGATCTCCTCAATCAAATAATACCATAATACTCAGGGATGAATCTACAGCAAATAATCAGGAAAAAGGTAATGCAAATTATTGGATCGACAATTACTCAAAAATCAAAGAGTTACTTTCCTCCGAGATAAAACAGACAACTGGAGCGCCGAATAATGAGCAAAAAACCGATAATAACTATGTTTTTCAAGACGGATCGATTAAAAAACTTCTACAAGTTTCACCACAAGGAATATCTCCTAAATATTTCAAGCTGCGTCAACTTCTAGCTGCTGGTAAATGGAAAGAAGCTAACGATGAAACATTTAACCTCATATTTGAAGCTCCTAACATAGAAGAGGTATATCGCAGCAACAGAAACTTATTGTCAATGTCATCCTTACAAGAACTTAATTTAAGATTAGAAAAAGTCGGATTAAAACCAGAAAAAGTAGGATTAGTAGCAAGATTAGTAGCAGGAAGAAAAGGAGCAATATTCAAATATGTAGCATACTATGTAGCAACAGTGGCAGGAGTAGTACAAGGAGCAGTAGTAGCAGAAATAGTAGCAACGCTATTACTGAAAGTAGTAAAAGTAGTAGGGAGAGCAAGATTCTTAGTAACAGATGTGTTAGGACAAGAAGTAATTCCAGGAATGATAGTAGTATTTACAATATTAGTGATAGTAGGAGGAATAGGAGTGTTGACAGCAGCAATTAAGGTGGCAAGAAAAGCAGGAAAAGTAGTAGAAAATCTTTTCTTCAATAAAAAATATGTACTATTGTTCTTACTAGAAGCGATTGATAACTTCCCTTCTGATGACTTCCGCACTATCGATCAACTATGGGAGAAATACAGTAACGGTAAACTTGGTTTCAGAATTCAAAGGCAAATTTATAAGCAAATCTTGGTTAACTCCGAGCAGACACAACAGAATAATCAAGAGATTTGGAATAAATTTGGTGAAGAGGTGGGTTGGCGAAAAGGAGACCGTTGGTTGTTATACGATGAGCTTGAGTTTAAATTACAAAACATGAAAAAAGGTGAACTTCCGCGTTTGTGGACTTCAGGTCAGAAAATTGGAATAAAGAATTTCCACATAGAAGATGAAGAAGACAATTTGTTGTGCAAGTTTATCTTTCGTAAAAAGTTTTAGACTCTAAAAAGGAGATGGTGAAATGAGGAGATAGGGAGATTGAATATTAAAGTATTTATGCCAACAAAACAGAATAAAGAGCAAAAAAATCTCTTAATTGATAGACAGAAATTTAGAGAAAAGAATAAAAGAAAAAGTATTAAAGTTGTACTTAGTTCTTCTCAGCAAAGATTTGTAGAATAAAGAAGCAGAGAAACCGGGTTTATTTAATACCCCACAATATTAATATCTACCTCGGATAAACCCGGTTTCTTATCACAGGCAAAAAAGCAGAGAAACCGGGTTTATTTCATAATCCCACAATATTAATATCTACCTCCGATAAACCCGGTTTCTTATACCTCGCTACTCGAATGCAAAACCTTTATATTTACGTTTATAAGGTGCATGAAAAGCTAGAACAATATCTGACAATGGAACTTCTCAATCTACTAATTCTCCAGCAATACTAATTTCTGTACCATCATGTTGTATCCAGATTTTTTCATTTTTAATATCTATTTGCAAAACACATCCTCGTATTCTTTTATTGCCATATCAACCCACATTTAAAAGTTGATAATTGTCTCGTTCCCGGTCAAAAATTGTTTGTACTTCCACCTCTCCATAGGATAGTTTATATTGCCCGTAATCTTTGATTATTTGCTGAATATAATTTCTGTATTTGTCTAACTTTTCCATTCTATAATTACCTCCTGTTTTTGCCTATAATAAAAAATTATTGACACTTTGTAGGTTGGGTTGAGGAAACGAAACCAAACAGATATAGCAATCCTAAATACTTTGTAACAATTCAAAAAGTAGAAATAAACTCCGAAACTCTTATCGATTGACTCCATAGCTATTCCAGATTCCCAAAAAGTGGCAAAATTTTTGACGTGAATAAAATAGGATTGGTATATAAACTTGTTGTTGGGTTCGCTGTCGCTTAACCCAAGCTACAATATAATTATATGTCCGGTTAAATAGTTATAATTAGAGTTAGTAGTAGGACTTGAGCAAAAACAAAATCGGGCTGAAGCACTACTACAAACAAAAACTTTTTTATCACTTAATCCGGAAACCTAAGTAATAAATCTAGAGGTAAAAATATGTCACGATTATATAATCGAGCCTATAAAATATTAGAGGTAGAAGTTGACAAATGTGCCAAAGAAGATTTGGTTGGGGAAGTAGGAAAAAATATAGTAATGAAAAGATTGGATAAGTTAACTTTCCAATCAGGAGAACCCCTCAAAGAAGAAGAGTTAAGTTATTTAGTAAAAGACCAATTTCCTAATTTTAGTGAGACAGTTATTCAGAAAGCAGCTAAAGCAAATAAACCACCAGGAATTTTGAGTAAAATTGTCTGGATACCTGCTGCATTAGTGGGAATCGCAGGAATAGTTTGGGTGGCAAATTTACCCTATCCAATGATTCGTAAACCTGTGTCTAGAATAGCGCCAATAATTTTGATTCCTAGTTATATAAATATGGATTATAACTATCGGGAGGCGATCGCTAATGTTGAACAAGCAGACCAATTAATTAATAAAGCAACTTCTAGTGCAGATATTAATTTTGGTGCTGAAAAAGTTGTTTTGGCGCAAAAACATCTGGATGAATTGCCAGTTTGGTTTTTAGGTTATTATCCTCAAAGATATTGTACCCTTTTTGGTTGTTCTTGGAAATTTACATTAGATGAATTTGAAACAGCGAGAAAACAGGTAGGACGAATGGAGGCGAAGATATTTCAAGAAAAAAATGCTCAAACATTGTTAACGGAAGCAGAACAAACAATTGCCACAGCTAAACAACAATATCTGGAAGCTGCAACTTCAACAGAAAAAAATGAGGCGATCGCTAATTGGCAAACTGGAATAGATAAGTTAGCACAAATTCCTGCTGTTACTGTTGCTGGAAAAATGGCAAAACCACAATTAGCAGCAACTAAGCGAGATTTTAAAACAGAGGTGGGTTTAGCTAATGGTAGTAAACGCAGTGATGTAATAATTGAAGCAGCGAGACAATTTGTTTTACAAGCAGGAAAAATTTCTGAAAATGAACCCTATCCAGAACAAAAATTGCAACTAGCAGTCAATTTATGGGAACAAGCAATTAGTCAATTACAGAAAATCTCTGTAGATAACCCAAGTTATGTAGCAGCACAAACTAAATTAGCAGAATATCAGGTAAAACTAACCGAAGCAAAAATGCGTTTACAAGCAGAAAAGGAGTCAGGAACAGCTTTTAAACGAGGTAAAGATTTAATTGCAGATTGGCAAAAATATGTTATTGATAATTCCGATAGAGGTTTACTTGCTAGTAAGTTACAGGAAATTATTAATCAGTTAGAGAATGTTCAACCAGGAACAACTTATTATCAAGAAGCTCAAGAATTATTGAAATTTGCTAAGAATAAACAGAACAGTTTGTAAGTTGAAATTAGGGGAGCAGGACAGGGATTTTGCCAGGGATGCAGAGATAAACTTTTTATTAGGTAGGGGATGTTGGGAAATCGTCTACCTATTTTTTTTATATGAAGTAAAGATGCTCAAATTCCCCAAAAAAATGCTCAAATTAAACAGGGGTTATTATTAGTAATTGAAATGGGATTAAAACTCAAGTTTGGTGATAAATATGTGGGAATTTTATCAGATATTTCAAAAATAGATGATGTGAAATTATTAGAGACAATAGTATCTCAAATTCCCCAAATTTCCTCAATAGATGAATTACGAAAACTATATACTATGGATAATTGATCATGGCTTTGTTGCACGAAAGTATATAGCTACTGCACTTGCTCCATATATGTACTTCATAACGCGCGGAAACTGCTGTAACTATTGTCCAATAGATGAATCAAACATCAATCTTTGACATAAAAAGGCTGAAACCTTTACAGGCAAAAGTTTTGAATATTAATCAGCCACCCCTAACTATTGGACAATAGATGAATCAAACATCAATCTATTGAAAACTGCTGTAAGCTAACCATAATAATACACGACGTTGGTGAATCGAGCTATGAAATAATGGCGAGCGTGTTATCAGAAACCGGGTTTGTTGGAGACAGATATCAGTAACGCATCGCCATCTAATACAAACCCAGTTTCTACACTTTAACTAGCTTTTAGCTTTTAGCTTTTAGCATTTCCTAAGGTCATGCTTCGCAAACAGCTATCAGCTTTTATATATCTGGGGTTTAATTTAGTGAAGAGGTGCGAGTTGAACCTGGTGGTAAGAGTGTTTCGATGGAAGTTCCTGTAGAAATGCCAGAGGGTGTGAGTTATAAGGGGATTTTTGGTGCAGCAGTTGAACAAACTATGGCAGCAGATTTTTTGTGTCGTGGGGTGATACCAGAAAATGCGCTAAGTGGTAGGAGTATGAAGATGGGAACGCAAATGAGTAGTAGTTCAAGGAGTGTGTCTTCTGTGAATTATTCCTATCAGAGAAAAGCTGAGGAGCATCAGACCCTGAGCTTAGATTCTGGTTTTTTTGACAGTTCAGATATAGAAGATGCAGAGGATGAGTTGGCACTAGAGGATATAGCACAAAGCATATCAAGCATATCTGAAGCCGATTTCGGTTTTAAAAGTGCGGAACTCAAGGATGCAGCAGAACTGAAGGATGCAGAGGATGAGTTGGCACTAGAGGATATAGCACAAAGCATATCTGAAGCCGATTTATTTTTGGAAAATGCAGCACTGAAGGATGCATGGGATGAGTTGGCAGTAGAAGATATAGCACAAAGCCTCTCTGCTGCGGAGGAATCTCCTATTATTAAGGCTGTTAACGTCATTTTAATTAAAGCACTGACTGAGGGAGTATCTGATATTCATGTAGAACCTCAAAAAGAATTTATCAGAATTCGGATGGATAAAGATGGGGTTTTAAGGAACTATTATCGGTTGTCGAAAAAATTAACTCCTGCTATTACTTCCCGCTTCAAAATTATTGCTAATCTAGACATCGCAGAAAAACGACAGGCTCAAAGTGGTCGTATGCGTAAGGTCTTTAAAGGACGTACTATCCACTTCCAAGTAAATAGTTTCCCTGGTCCCTATGGCGAAAAGATTGTTTTGCGGATTGAAGATGCTGAAGATGAGGGTATAGCAGAAAGCATCTCTGCTGCGAAAGATGCTCGTATTACTAAGGCTATTAAAGTTATTTTAGTTAAAGCACTGACTGAGGGAGTATCTGATATTCATGTAGAACCTCAAAAAGAATTTATCAGAATTCGGATGGGTAAAGATGGGGTTTTAAGGAACTATTATCGGTTGCCGAAAAAATTAACTCCTGCTATTACTACTCGCTTCAAAATACTCGCTCATCTAGACGTCGCAGAAAAACGACAGGCTCAAAGTGGTCGTATGTGTAAGGTCTTTAAAGGACGCACTATCCACTTCCAAGTAAATAGTTTGCCTAGTCCCTATGGCGAAAAGATTGTTTTGCAGATTGAAGATGCTGAAGATGAGGGTATAGCAGAAAGCATCTCTGCTGCAAAGGATGCTCATATTACTAAGACTATTAAAGTTATTTTAGTTAAAGCACTGACTGAGGGAGTATCTGATATTCATGTAGAACCCCAAAAAGAATTTATCAGAATTCGGATGGGTAAAGATGGGGTTTTAAGAAATTATTATCGGTTGCCGAAAAAATTAAGTCCTGCTATTACTACCCGCTTCAAAATACTCGCTCATCTAGACATCGCAGAAAAACGACAGGCTCAAAGTGGTTCTATGCGTAAGGTTTTTAAAGGACGCACTATCCACTTCCAAGTAAATAGTTTGCCTGGTCGTTATGGCGAAAAGATTGTTTTGCAGATTTTAGATAGTTCTAGTATAGATACTGATACTCCATTGCAACTTATCCAAACTATCGGATTAGATGCAGCAGGGCAAAAAAATATGCAACAGTATCTGCAAAATGTGAATATACCAGCAAATATTAATGGTGAAATAGTTTTGGAATTGCAAGTGAAAGGTAAGCGCGTACTTCGAGTCATTTTAGATGATGAAGTTTCTACATTGAAGAATAAAAAAGTAGTAGCAGAAATTAAGCGATCGCTTCTAAAATGGCGTGTTCCTTCTGGTGCAGCAAACAAGATTTTAATTACAATAAAAGTTAGTTCGTAATAGTCAAGGATTATAGTTTTGTAGAATAAGCATCTTGCCTATTCGTTGTAGGGACGTTCCATGGAACGTCCCTACTTCTAATTTGCCGCGTCTCCTAACTACTCCCTACTCCCTACTCCCTAGAACAACAATATTCAATCCGAACTTGTTTGATCGTCTTTTCACCCGCTTCAGATAAGAATAAATTGCGCCGAACTTCTTGTAACCCTAACTCAATAAACTCAGCAAGTTCTTTCTCCGATAAAGCCCAAGGAGGACCATCAGGTATAGAATCATTGTCCCGTATGCGAGTAATTACCAAAAGTGTACCCCTATTTGCCACTAACGGAGCAATGCAGTTAATAACTTGCGATCGCATCTCTACTGGCAAAGCTTGAATATTCCGTGACTCTATTACTAGATCGAATTTACGATGCCATTCAGAATCTAAGGCTAACAGATCGGCAACCAAATAGTTTACTGAAGAATCAGGAAATCTTTCTTTGCACCAGGCGATCGCCTTTGTAGAAATATCAAAAGCTGTCACTTGAAAACCCAACTTTGCTAGACCTTCTGCATCATCACCCAAACCACACCCAATAACTAAAGCAGTACGTCCTTCTCCTTGTGGTTGAGAAATATCTAACCACTCTTGTAGATAGGGATGTGTCGTTAAACGCGCCCAAGGTATTTGTCCAGCATCACCCTCCGCTTCAGAATATAAAATATCAAACCATGCAGTGGGATCTGTTTTTTGTGATTCAGTCGCCAACTTCTTGACTTTTTGTTGAATAGCTTCTGGTTGTTGTTCAAACATTATGTTTTATGTCCTAATTGTTCAGTCTTAATTTTATCGCAATGAAGTAAAAAACATAGTTTCTTTCTGGTAGTGAAGTGAGGCAGCTAAAATAGTAGATTATATCAAATCCAGTAGTATAGCGCTACGCGAAGCGTGAATAGGGAATAGGGAATAGGGAATAGGGAATAGGGAATAGTAAGCTGTCAAAAGGTTTCAGGATTTAGAAATGTCCTAACCTCAATGCGTAGCGCTATATTGGTATAAAAAAGCAGAGAAACCGGGTTTGTTGATACAAACCCGGTTTCTGGTGTTGCTGAACCAAGGGATGAATCTTTCACTCCCCACACTCCCTACACTCCCCACACTCCCCACACTAATTCATCCCACAGATAAGCAACACCCGGTTTCTTGTTACTCCGAAGTAAGGGGATTTGATATTAGTGTAGGTGCGTTAGAGAACTAAAATCACTTATTCCCTGTCAAAAGTATTACAGCGCTTTTGAGATACATAAACTATATTGTTACAACCAAAACCTTGTAGGGACGTTCCATGGAACCTCCCTACTGTGGTCTACCGTGCAGGAAATAGGTGTTTGAAATTGCTAAATGCAGTTTGTGGAGCATTTCCACAGGAAAAACTCACTCAGAGATAACTTCTGACTTTTGACTTCTGACTTCTGACTTCAGCTATACCTATAGTGACCTAAATCACAAAAACTCAGGTATTTACTTCACTCTACTTTAGTCATCATTGTCACTTAATCAAGACTTTATGAGTCACTCCCACGACTTTAAACAAAAGAGAAAATAAAAATATAGAGTTCAAGGTTTGTTTTATGCTTGAAGTTAATTTACTCCCTGGTGCAATCAACGAAATTATGGCTTCTGTCGCTGAAAATTCTTGTCTTACCCAATCAGATTGTTATGGTCTCATGGCTGCTATATTAGATGAATCAATCACAGAAGAAGAACGTCGTTCTGTGGACAGGTTGTTACGTTCTGTAGTCCGAGGAAAGGTACAAATGGTATCTCAAAAGTAATAATAATATTAAGCCTATTTTAGATGACGGTTGTATATTAACGACAACAAAAATCAGGCTACGATAGTTACAAGTACAGATAGAATAACCTCAAATATAATGATTTATTGGTGCAGAAGGATTAAATAATTATTGGTGGATAGAAAATAGGTAAATTAGGTACATTCCCCACAAGGCGACCTAGGAAAAAGTTTTAAATAATTCCACCAATAAAATTAGAGTAGTTACGGTTTAAATAATTCCTGATAAATAAGTAGAGTAAGCTAAAAAAAAGACGTTGCATATTTAGCTAGACAAGACTTTAAGCTTCTGAAAATAAGTTAATTTTGAGCTAATTTAATTTGATACACAAGGTAAAAATTTACCACCCTCTACTTATAAATATTCGACAAATAAGACTTCTGCAATATTTTTTTATTTATTTATATATCAATAATTTTTCCAATTAACATAAGTAAAAATAACACTGCATTGCTAATTTTAATTAGTGCCAAAATAATTTACAATTTACCTTCATTTTATTATAATCATTTAATTAATTTATTATCAAGTTCCTGTGTTAAATTTGTCTACTTGATACAGAGATACAGATTTATTAACTACTTTGATAAATTTAGGATTTTTACTATAAAGAATCTTTTAAAATGTCTAGAAAAATTACAGCGGTGTTCATTTCAGTAGACCACAGTAGGGACGTTCCATGGAACGTCCTTACAAAGTTTTGGTTGTGACGATGTGGTTGATCAATCTGAAAAGCGCTGTAATCTAGATTTGAGCTATTAATTTCCAGTTAGTTGCATTCCTAAAAAAATTATTAATTTATATTTTTGTGGAGGGCGATCGCAGACTTGAAACAAAAGGTTGTTTTTTCTTATATCTAAATTAAACAATTGTCAACCTTTTCTGTCCCTATTTAATACAAATTAACTAAAAAATTAAGAATAATTAATTAAAGCAACAATTCTATTATTCTACTGGCAAACTATTACTGAAGTCAGAAGTCAAAAGTCAAAAGTCAGAAGTAAAATTCATAGCACAGACTAAATTTGACAGGCAAAAGACATCAAAATCTGAGACAATCAAACTAACAAATCCATAATTGTTAACTAAAAAACGGAGAACACTATATGAAATTAGCTTACTGGATGTATGCAGGTCCTGCTCACATTGGTACATTGCGCGTTGCCAGTTCTTTTAAAAATGTTCATGCTATTATGCACGCTCCTCTTGGCGACGACTACTTCAATGTCATGCGCTCTATGTTAGAAAGAGAAAGGGATTATACACCAGTCACCGCTAGTGTCGTTGACCGCAATGTATTGGCGCGGGGTTCCCAAGAAAAGGTAGTAGATAATATTGTCCGCAAAGACAAGGAAGAAACTCCAGATTTAATTGTTCTGACTCCCACCTGTACTTCTAGTATTTTGCAAGAAGACTTAGAGAATTTTGTCGAACGCGCTCAAATAGATGCTAAAGGTGATGTAATGTTGGCAGATGTTAACCATTATCGCGTCAACGAACTGCAAGCAGCAGATCGGACTTTGGAGCAAATTGTTAAATATTATATTGAAAAGGCGAAAAAGAAAGGGGAACTTCCAGAGGGAAAAACTGAGAAACCTTCTGTAAATATCATTGGTGTTTCTACCTTGGGTTTCCACAACCAACATGACTCCACAGAGTTAAAACGTTTGATGATAGATTTAGGTATTGAGGTTAACGAAGTCATTCCCGAAGGTGCGTCGGTTCACAATTTAAAAAATTTGCCTCGCGCTTGGTTTAACCTTGTACCTTATAGAGAACTAGGGGTAATGGCAGCCAAATATTTAGAATCTGAGTTTGGCACACCTTATATTGACATTACTCCTATGGGTGTGGTGGAAACTGCTCGTTGTATTCGGAAAATTCAGCAGGTGGTTAATGCTCAAGGTGCTAATGTTGACTATGAGGAATTTATTGATAATCAAACTTTGCACGTTTCTCAAGCAGCTTGGTTTTCTCGTTCCATTGACTGTCAAAATTTGACTGGTAAAAAAGTGGTGGTGTTTGGCGATAATACTCATGCTGCTGCTATGACGAAAATTTTGGCGCGGGAAATGGGTATTCATGTTGTTTGGGCGGGTACTTATTGTAAATATGATGCTGATTGGTTCCGGGAACAGGTGAGTGAATATTGTGATGAGGTTTTAATTAGTGAGGATAATGGGGAAATTGGGGATGCGATCGCTCGTGTGGAACCTTCGGCAATTTTTGGTACGCAGATGGAGCGTCACGTTGGTAAGCGGTTGAATATTCCTTGTGGTGTTATTGCTGCACCTATTCATATTCAGAATTTCCCTATTGGTTATAAACCGTTTATGGGTTATGAGGGTACTAATCAAATTGCGGATTTGGTTTATAATTCCTTTACTTTGGGAATGGAAGATCATCTATTAGAAATATTTGGCGGACACGATACTAAAGAGGTTATTACTAAGGGAATTTCTGCTGATTCGGATTTGAATTGGACGAAGGAAGCGAAGGCAGAATTGAATAAGGTGCCTGGTTTTGTTCGGGGTAAAGTGAAGCGAAATACAGAAAAGTTTGCGAGAGAACGTGGTATTGGGGAGATTTCTTTGGAAGTTATGTATGCTGCTAAAGAAGCTGTTGGTGCGTAGTTGAAGTCAGAAGTCAGAAGTCAGAAATTAAAAGTAATTTATAACTGATTTTGAGTATTGATAAATATCTGCGTCCTATTTGCGTAGTGCTATAAATTATTGTTAGTTTTGAGGTGGGGAAAACCCACCTTTTTTTATGGAAATTTTTGATTATTATTTGATATATTTTACTGTTGTAGGTTTGGTTGTTCCCGTTAGGGTTGCGCAGCATGGGACGAAACCCAACACAAGTAATTTTTGCTAAAACTCTATATCTAAATCTATTTTTATTGATCGGCTATAATTGCTATAATTAAACCAGAATTTGCTGTATATTTAAGAGGTTAATAATGATCACCCGGTAGGGACGTTCCATGGAGCGTCCCTACTTTCTGGTTTATTGAAATGAAAAGCAATGCTCAATAAGATTTATATTACCTAATTTTATTTGCTATATTATCCTATTTATTCTATTAATTTTTGTACTTCATTTAATGGTATATCTAATACTTCAGCAATTTGTTGTGCAGTTAAACCATGTTTAATTAATTTGGAAACAGCATTTAATGTATTTGTATGCAAAACATTTTCAACCATGGGTGGGCAAGAAGTTCTATTATTATCATCTTTAGTATTTACAAAATCCCTATCTTTTAATTCAGTTGTTTCAGCGTTATTGCAGAGATTAAGATTACCAATTTGTACAGGATTACCAATAATTTGATGTTGATAATTTGTAAATCCTAAACGTTCAACTGTAGCGACAAAATTTGATTTATTTAACCTCTCTCCAAAAATCTCTGATAAAAGTTGCCAGAGTTCGTATCCTTCATCCTTGACATGACCGTTGGAACATTTATATTGTTCTGCAATATCCCTATATTTTTCCTTGTTTAAAACACCCTTTAAAATTCCCATTTGCAGATTACTTAAGTGTTTACCAGTTTGCTGAAAGATTAACTCATCAATTGAATTTAAAACTGTTTGCCAGTCCATTGTTTTACAATTAATTTTTGGGTAAATTATATCCGCTAAAATCCTTCTTTATCCGTCTTTTTTATATTTTTTTAATAAAATCCCCGTCATTATCCGCCCTATTCCGACTTGTCGTATGAAAATTAGGGAATTAGAATTGTGTTTAGATGCTTAATTATAGGGCAAAAAGAGTCAACAAATTAAGGCAATAAAATGTCAAAATTAATTATGCAATTACAGAGTTTATTTGTTAATTCAATAAAAAGAAATTGGGTTCGTTCTCTAACATTAACAGTTGCTGCTATGTCTGGGGCAACTTTCCTATCACTATTATCTTCTGAAAGAGCTTTTGCTCAACAAACTTGTACCGAAGCTTTTTATTCGGGAAATAGTTCTAAAGTATCTGCTGGTGGTAAGACTTTTCACATATCTGACTCTCGTTCTGTTCGTGGTTGGAGTTATAAAGGTGGAAGAGTCGCTAGTTATGTTATTTTTAATGGTCAAGTATCACAGGTAATTGTGCAGGAATTTACTCCACAAACAGGATTTGGAAGAAAATTACATACTGTTAAAATTTCAAATAGTGATAGTATTCTTGGTTGGGATTGGAATGAAAACACAAATACAGCATCATATATGTTGTTTAATGGTAATAAAACTGTTGTCAAAGTAGAGGATTTTTCTGGTAGAAAATTTAATGGTGTATATAGCACAACAACGGTTTCAAATAGTCGTCTTGATAAATACTCCTCTTCTTGGACTTTAAACAATGGTGTTGCTGAATATACATTGTCTCAACAATTAAAAAGGGAAACATTTTCAAATGGAACTTTTGGTTCTGTTCTTGACACAATATCTTACAATTCTTTTGGGTATATAGCAGGAAGAAGCTGTTATTAATAGTATTTGTAGGTTGGGTTGAGGTAACGAAACCCAACGCAAAGCAAATAATTTATTCCAAAAATTTGTCTATAAATCTATATTTATTTATCAGTCATACAGCGTTTTTCAGATTGAAAAACCACATCGTTATAACCACAACCTTGTAGGGACGTTCCATGGAACTTCCCTACATTCTTATACTGAAATGAAAACCGCCATAAGTGTTCTAATTGAATCAGAACTTGCTGTATATTTAAGAAGTTAACTTTATGTTGGTAAAAGGAATTAAAAAAGGAAAAATTCTTGAGTTATTAGTTGTGAATTTGTGAATTCATCCAACCTTTTATCTTAAAATAACTAAGCATTAAGATATTAAATATTTATATTTAAAAATAGGTGGTAAGGAGTAAAAAAAGACAGTATTTTCTATGAATTATTTATCGCATTTTCAGAGAGTTTTTTGGAATTAATTGGTGTTGACAAAGCAGAAGCTAATAATTATAAATTTACTTCCCGTGAGGTGAAACAATTAGCATTTCGTATGGATGGATTATTTCTACCTAAAGATAATAATTTGGCTCAACCATTCTATTTAGTAGAAGTACAATTTCAACCCACAGATGAATTATATTATCGTATTTTTGCAGAACTTTTTCTGTATTTAAGACAATATCGACCCATTCATCCTTGGAGAGTAGTAATTATCTATCCAACTCGTAGTATTGAGAGGGAAGAAGCTCATCAATTTGGAGATATTTTGACTTTAGAAAGAGTCGAACGAATTTATTTAGATGAGTTAGAATCAGATTCATTAGGAGTAGGAATTGTTAAACTGGTAGTAGAACCAGAAGAAACCGCAGTCGATCTGGCTAAGTCATTAGTTGAAAAATCTAAAGTTCAATTAACAGATGCAGTCAGACAACAGAATATTATCGAATTACTAGAGAAAATAATAGTTTATAAGTTACCAGAAAAAAGTCGGGAGGAAATTGCAGCAATGTTTAGTTTAGGTGATTTAAAGCAAACTAGATTTTATCGAGATGCTTTTGCCGATGGTGAACAAAAAGGTGAACAAAGAGGCGAACAAAAGACCAAACAAGGAGCAGTTTCTCGAATGCTTAAATTAGGATTGAGTTTAGAGGTAATTGCTGAGTCTTTAGATTTACCTTTATCTGTTGTTCAATAAATAGCTAATTCGGCTAACAATATATTAGATAACTGATGACTAATTTTAATAATTAGTAGTAATGGTAACTGCTATAATTATTGTTAATTCGAGGGTGAGTTTCCCCACCTTTTTTAAACAAATATTAATGATAAAAATTCTGTAAAACAGGCATATCGCCTGTAATTTTTGTGTCAAGCTAAGATGAAATAATCTGTATATTTAAGGAGCTAATTTCATCTTAGTAAAAGTAATTAAAAAAGGAAAAATAATCGAGTTATTAGAGGAAATAAATGTACCAGACAACCAAGAAATTTGAATAGAAATTAAAGAGGTTGATGGTTTTTGGTCAGCTTATCAAAAATTTAGGGCAAAAATAGAACAAGAAGGAATTATTTTTGATGATAATACTTTTGATGATTTACGGGATAAGTCACCAGGGAGAGAGGTTGATTTATGACTTTAAAGTATTTGTTAGACACTAATATAATTTCTGAATCTATGCGTCCTTATCCTCTATGAAAATCAAACAAGTTAATTATTATATTGGTAAAATCTGTGTTGGGGTGTGGGTTTACAGGAATTTATTGTTGGGTATGATAATTTAATGAAGAACCCACCCCTACCGAGGTTTGCTATGCAATAGAAATTGAATCAATTTAACCCAGAATAGCGATCGCTACTTTTCCCTGTTATCTTGATTTTTAAGAACTCGATCTAACAAAAGAAAACCACCAAACAAGATATAAATCTCATCTGGTGACTGAACTATAAGGAGTAATATCAAATCCGGTAGTATCGGTATAAAAAAAGCAGAGAAACCAGGTTTATCTCAAATTCCCTTGTACGGACGTTGCACAGGCAAAAATGCGTTTTCCGTTCCGGAATGCTACGCAAACATGTCGCGCAGCGTTAACGCGCGTTGTGCGTTAGCTAAACTTCCCTACCATTTACCTCCCACAAACCCGGTTTCTTCAATTAATATTTGATAATTAATAATTAATAATTACCTCTTCTGAAAACGGATAGGATTGGTGAAAACGAATTTTTTTCTTTTTTTATCCTTGCTCATGAGAGGCTTTAAACCTGATTTTTTCGGTAACTATTGGACAATAGATGAATCCAACATCAATATAGACATAAAAAGGCTGAAACTTTTACCTGTAAAGGTTTTGAGATTTGATTGGTACACCCTAACTATTGGACAATAGATGAATATAACATCAATAATCGCGAAAGAGAGCGATTAAGCAGCCACACTTGCTCCGCGTAAATTGTGCGAACCAAAGCGGAATGGATGTTCTATCGCTACTTTTATGCAACCAAGCCAGTAACTATGGAAAAAACAAGAAAAGTATAACTGATAGCACCTGTTTAGCCCATAGCTAACTTCTCAAGAAGAAATCTTCTGCTATTAAAGATGGAGTATTTGTCAAAGTGGCAAACAGACCCCCACTATCAAAACCCGCTGCACTACCATTAGGATTATAGAACAAATTACCATTGTTACTATTGTAGATAATCACTGCATCAGATGTTGCTGCTTGTCCGTCATTCGCAACTGTAGCAAATTCATCTGCAATACCGAAACCAGTTCCTGAGTCGCTGTTAATAGCAGTGAAAGTTGTCAGGTCTAGGAGAATAATGTCTCCTTGTGTTTGGGAAAAATCTGTAATTTCGTCTATACCAACATCCTTTGTTTGAAATTGTTTATTGGTATTAAAGATAAAACGGTCAATACCTCGACCCCCAGTGAGTGTATCGTTGCCAGCATTACCATTAAGGTTATCCTTACCGCTGCCTCCTATAAGTATATCGTTGCCAGTACCACCATTGAGGCGATCCCTACCCATACCCCCAGTGAGTGTATCGTTGCCAGTACCACCATTAAGGCGATCATTACCCATGCCTCCTGTGAGTCTATCCTTACCCCTTCCCCCTAACAAGATATCGTTGCCACGCCCACCTATTAATATATCTTTACCAGCAGCTCCCAAAAGTTTGTCCTTCCCAGAATATCCATTGAGGGTATCATTACCACCAGTACCAAAAGTATCATTACTCCCAGTTCCGTTGAGTTTTCGATGCTTTAGTGCTGAACGGTTAAGAATTTCGTCAATGTAGCTAGCATAAGCTGAAATCCTTGTGTCAACACTGTATTCTCCAAAATTGGAATTGCCACTAATATTATCCACATCTATGCCTTTTGTTCCTGGGGAAAAACCATAAGATGTGATGCCAGCTATTTTGCCATCAATAAATACCGGACCTCCTGAGTCTCCAGCAGTAGAATTAACTTCCAGGTTTACTCCCAACTGTTCCAACCCATATTCTTGACCAAAAACATCGTTCTCTGGTTTCCCACTATCAAAATCGAAGGCAAGCTGTGTACCTGGTAGAATTGTTGTATGTTCAACAGGAGACTCTGCAAAGATGTCACCCAACGCATCATAAATATTTTTCCCAAAGCGCTTGATGGACTCACCGTAATTATTTGTACCCGTTGCACCTGTTCCTGGTAAACCGTAACCTACACGCGTAAAAATTTGATTAAGCTCATCAGAATTACGATATATTTCGTAACCCTTGGCAAAATTGGGTGCTTTAGCTGAGAGTTTAATGATAGCAATATCGTTATTGCTGAGTCTATCAGAAGTCCAATCAGGATGAACGAAAATTTGTTTGACACTTCTTTGCTGAAACCTGCCATTAGGTAGTTCAAAGAAAACTTTATAGTCACTAGAATTGGGATTTAAGTTCGCCGAACCATTCAGATTATTAAAGCAGTGGGCAACTGTCAGAATATGAAGGCCATCACCAGCTAGTAGTGTCCCCGTGCAAATTTCTTCGGTACTGGTATTTTCAATTTTAACAACTCCAGTAAATTGATTGGAGGGAACTATAAACCTTTTATCGTTGGGGTTATTGCTAGAAACTGCTACCATTATTCTATCCTGATATTATAAAGATGAAACTTTAAGGACTATTGATACTGTTATTATAGCTCTGAATACTTACAGCGTTTTTCAAATTGATGACCTCACGTCACAAGCAAAACCCTGTAGGGGCGATTCGCGAATCGCCCCTACAACTCCTTAACCAATCTATCACTGTTTAACAGGATTTGATATAACCCACAACACTAATTATCCAAACAGAATTTGACTCTAATTCTCAGGAATCCGAAAATCTTCTGCTGTTAGCAAACTAGGAGCTACCCCCGAAACAACTGCCAAACGTTCGGAGTTCAACTCAATCACAGTGCTACCTGATTCTTCAGTGAACATCAAATCCTCAAAAGCAATACCATCCTCAAGTTGCAATAAATCGATACCATCCTCAAAGTCCAGAATAATATCGCTACCGTTGCCTGGAGCTAACACAAAGCGATCGCCACCCTGACCACCACTAAGAGTATTATCTCCCTCACCGCCATCAAGCAAGTCATCGCCTTCATTACCTTCTAATAAATCATTACCCTTCTCGCCCAAGATAGTGTCGTTACCTATACCTCCCAGAATGCGGTCGGCATCTTTACCACCACGGAGCATATCGTCACCATCACCACCATTAACAAAATCTAGTCCACGGTTACCATGAGCTTCATCGTTACCTCCTTCACCTTCAACAATGTCATTATCGTTATCTCCATAAAGGAGGTCACCATGGTCGCCTCCCATAACTATGTCTTTGCCTTTACCGCCATAAGCGGTGTCCTCTCCTGCATAACCGTAGAGCATATCGTCATCCCGCAGACCGTAAATCAAATCGTTGCCCGAAGCACCTGACAAAGTATCAGTGACATCAGTACCCCACATGACTTGACCTGCTTCTATTTGGTCTTCTGGAGACTCTTGTGGATCGTTAGGGTCTAAAATTGGCTGTTCTCCTGCTTCATCTGATGGAGTTGAGGTATTTTCCTCATCCCCATCAGATGTGGAAGTGTCTGTGTCTTCATTTTCATCAGATGTGGTAGTATCAGCAGCCTCATTTTCCTCATCATCATCTTGTTGTTGTGCGAAGAACTCTTGGACAATGGAGGAAGTTGGTTTATCTTCAGTAATTGGGGGTACTCCCAAAGGATAAGCGTATTGCAAG
>JAAUYJ010035774.1_pt1 | contig 22148 bp, 22 predicted proteins | sample 7278031 | NCBI WGS metagenome assembly JAAUYJ01 (sample SAMN14350222, study PRJNA611818) | marine sediment metagenome | isolation source: surface marine sediment (1.8m) | place: French Polynesia: Moorea | collected 2018-08 | reverse complement strand
TTGTGGCTCACCCTCACAGTTGTGTGTTTTTCTGTTGCTTACCTCTGAAGTATGTCGCAGTGACTGCCTGCGCCAGGCCGTTGGGCAGGTACGACAGGAGGCCGCTCATGGGAGAGGATGATCAGGATCCTGACCTAATCCTGATCATCCTCTCCCATGAGCGGCCTCCTGTCGTACCTGCCCAACGGCCTGGCGCAGGCAGTCACTGCGACATACTTCAGAGGTAAGCAACAGAAACACACACAACTGTGAGGGTGAGCCACAAGTGTGGGTGAGATCGGGGGTCACTGAGTACGCCCGCAATTATTCCTGCCAGGCCGCTCCCTGCTCGACGTTGGCCTCCGAGGCCACCACTCCGCGCAGGTCCTGAGTCGAGTCAGCGACGCCATGCGCGTCCGCGTCCTCCCCGCCCTGTCCGACAACTACATGTACCTGCTGATCGACGAGGGCAGCCAGGAGGCGGCCATCGTGGACCCGGTGGCGCCGGAGGACGTCGTCGCCGCTGTCAAGGAGGAGAAGGTCAAGCTCACCACCGTGCTCACCACGCACCACCACTGGTGAGAGGCGCCCTGCTACTACGCAGTGTTTTTAAGACATTTTGTTGAACAAGAATATCTAATACTTAACATTTAATATTTATATTTTCTCCTGTCAGGGACCACGCCGGCGGCAACGCCAAGATGTCCCAGCTGGTTCCCGGCCTCAGCGTGTACGGCGGCGACGACCGCATCGAGGCGCTCACCGACAAGGTTGGGCACGGGGACCAGTTCAAGGTGGGCGCGCTCAGCGTCAAGTGCCTCTTCACCCCCTGCCACACCCGGGGGCACATCTGCTACCTGGTGGAGGGGGAGTCTGACCCGGCGGCGGCCGTCTTCACGGGCGACACGCTCTTCCTCGGAGGGTGCGGAAAGTTCTTCGAGGGCGACGGAAAGATGATGCACAGGGCGCTGGTGGAGGTGCTGGGGGCGCTGCCCGACAAGACGGTGAGTTGTAAATTGCTATATAGCACAATAGGACTTTCCTCCAGCGTTTGTGAAAATGTACAAGCTTGTCAAAATCATTAAGGTGTTTCAGAGATGGACAAGAACAAGAAGGAGAAGAGCGACAAGAACAAGATTAATTATTACATGACCTGGGCTTCACAAGAAAAGGAATAAGATTGGACGATTTCTGCACTACACAGAAGGTGTACTTCGGCCATGAGTACAGCACGGCCAACCTCAAGTTCGCCGCCCACGTCGAGCCGGACAATCAGGACGTAAAGAAGAAGGCCGAGTGGTGCAAGCAGCAGAGGGAGAAGCAGCCGCCGGAGCCCACCACGCCATCCACCATTGGTAATTACTATTCTTGTATTGCAAAAAAACCTCAATTACAAAACCTCAACAATCGTAGAAATGCCACGATTCAAATTACCATCTCAACGATAGTTTCTCGCCCCAATAAATCCATTTCAAATTTTACCAGGCGAGGAGAAGCTCTACAATCCCTTCATGAGGGTGACGACGAAGGAGGTTCAGAAGCACGCCGAGAAGGAAGGGGACGCCGTCGGGACCATGGGATTCGTGCGGAGGGAGAAGGACAACTTCAAGGGATGAAGGGAAACATGTCATGCCCCGTTCATAAAGAAAACCCGGTGATTTGATTGGATGCGCATAATTATCATTTGATCAATTGTTTTTTAAGGGATGGTTTGAAAGGGACGGATGCAACGCGCGTCCCCCATATATTTCTTCACAACCGCGCTGCTGGGGAGAAAATATGTTGTGTAACAATGCATTAAAACACTCTATGTTAAAAAAATTCTTCTTTTCCGGCGTGATATCCTTGCCTTTTCTTTTGCATTGTGCCGAACATCAGTCGTGTTAGTCCGTGACGCTTCTTCCATGGGGTACTTCTCATGTTTGACACATTGTAAAGTAAGTTAGAAACTCTCCGTTGTATGTTGCTGTATTATTGTATGAAAGGCCTGCTTGAATATCGTCGTGCTTGCACCACTATCTTGCTTTTGATGATGATGTTGCTATGGACCATCCTTTAAACGAGGGGGCTAATTGCCCACTTTTCTTGACTTACACATCGGCGGCAATCTTTGTCGCCGGCAGAAGAACATACATACAAATAGCGTTTTCATCTTCTTTGAAAATAATTTAAGGCACGACCCGCTGCTTCCTCGAAAAAAAAAATCACGCATATTACTTTTGGCACTCTTCTTTTCCTTTAGTTAACCATTTCAGTCAATGGATGGCACCTCCTGCAGGTCAGGCATCTCGCTGTCCTGTACCTCGTCGTCGTCCTCCGTCTCCATTCTTCCTCCTCCGCCCTGGCTGCCGCTCCTGATCCTCCTCCTCTCGGCATCTTCTTTGGCAGAGCCACTACCTTCTTCCTCCTGCTGTCCCACCTCCCCGAACTCTGCCAGGATTGCTCTTGCCTCGTCCAGCGTCACCTGCGCCGACGTCGTCCGCTGGAAGGTCCGGGTCGAAGAGTCCTCGTTGGAGCCCCAGGTGTTGGCAGAGGCATAGCTGCGGGTGGAGGAGGAAGAAGCAGGGGCTGCAGATGCCGTTGATGTTGATGCTGCTCCTCCGCCGGAAGCTACGTGCGAAGCCCAGGTGTCCCCGTCGCTCATCCTGTTCTTGAGCCAATTGACGGACCACTGCCAGCGGTCCGGGTCCAGCAGAAGGAACTCCTTGACGGAGGCGGACTTGTTGGAGGCGTTGACGAGGGTCTTGATGCACTGGTAGGCGCGGAGGCTGTCTGAGCTCTGGTTTTCCTTGACCAGCTGCAGCAGGCCCTGGATCTTGAGCGAGGAGTCGCCCTCCACGGCGAAGCGCACGCGCTCCTGCTGGAGGCTGTCATTCAGGATCTGAAAGAAGAAGAAATATCAATCAAATTAGCGTATTTTCTAAGACACTGAATGTTCCTTCTTACCAGTAGTTCCAAGAGAAGCACCGACAGGTTCTTGAGCTCTCCCGAGTTGATGGTGTTGTACTGCTGCATGACCTCCTCTATCACGATGGCGGACAACTTCTGCGAGTCCCTGGAGACCTTGACCATGACCTTGACGATGGGATCTATGGGCCCTGAGACCTCCCTGCAGGCGCATACGGCCTCGCGGACGAAGACTGGAGCGGCCGGGCCGTGAAGGAGGCGGCTCACCGTCGGAGGGGTACGCACGGAAGAGGCGTCGCCGCCGCCTACGGATTCTGACAAGTCACCGCTTGGAGATTTCGCCTGCGTTCCGGCAGCATCTTTCCCTGAAGAACAAAAAGACTTACATGAAGCGCAATCAAAAGTCATACGTCTACTCTGTCCACTCCTACCGTGGGCTTCAAGAGGCTGTACGTCGCATGAGAGTATGAGGTAGGCGAGGAGCGAGTGAAGCTCTCCGTGGTCCTTGGCCTGGACGGAGCTCCATCGGCGGCGGTGCTTCTTGGCGTCAAAGTCATCCCCGGGGTCAGCTTCAATGCCAAGGAGGAACTTGACCACCTGGGAGAAGAGGTTCAGCTGGAAGAGCTGGCGGCACTGGCTGGGACCCTGTGAAAACAAAGGGAAAAAATGAAATATTTCATTCCAACGCAACTCTGTCGAAATGTGTAATTACCATCTGTGCAAACTTTGATAACAGCCAGAAGAACTGGGCACAGTTCTTGTTGTGCGCCGGGACGTCCTTCTCGATGAGTCCGACCAGCGAGGATAGGATCCTGTTGACGCTCTCGCTCTGAGTCCCTCCGCGGTGCTTCTCCAGCGAGCGCACAGAGTCGAACACCATCTTGGCGAAGTTGACCCTGACCTCCCTCGCCGGGCACTCGAGGAGGAAGGGGCGCAGGTACTGCAGCCCGCCGCCGCCGGAGGACTCGGAGGAGGAGAGGAAGGACAGCAGGCACTCGGTGGCTCTGGCGCTTCTGTCCAGCAGGGACGACACGCCGTCGATCATGTCTGCCATGACGGCGGACTGGCGCTCGCGGACGTGGAAGTAGGTGTTGCACAAGAAGGCGGCGGCCAGGCGGACAGACTCCTCGCACATCTCTTCGAACTCTTTGGTGGAGGTGGAGGGGTTCCTTATGTTGTTGGCCAGGAGTAGGTCTTGAACGAATCGGTAGTACTCGTCGCAGAAGACGTCCCTGTTCTCCAGGAATCGAAGGTTCTCCTCCTGGATGCTTCGCTCGATGGAGGCCGGCATCCTGCTGCTGAAGAGGCCGCGCCGCTCGCCCTTCTCCAGGAGGTCTGACAGCTGGGAGAGGCTCTCTCGGGCGGCGCGGGCGGAGACAGTGGAAGAAGAGGCGGCGGCCGGCTCGGACGTCCTTGGCAGAGGACGCGGCATGGATATGTCCCCGGTGCTGCTTCCGCTCCCCGTCGAGGTCACATTGCCACCACGCTGTGGCCTCGAGGAGGAGAAGGCCGTCGTCTGAGACTGGGACACGCTCTTCTTGGGGACGGGCGTGAGCGGCGCCCTTGCCTTGGCCTGCTCGTAGACTAAGATGTAGGCGTTCCAGTAGCGCTGCCTCGTCTCAGGCAGGTTGCTGTTGCCTATTTTCCCGTCCTTTTTAGCCTTGAAGGTGCCGCCGAAGCACTCTGTGGTGAGCGTCTCGTCGTTCATGTCGAATGCCTCCACGGTGGTGTCGTTGAACTTGAGCCAGCGCCCTCGCGATCTCTCCTTGATGAAGGAGTAGTAGTGGCCGGCGGTGGCCTGGCCGCTGTGCACAACCACCCCGACCAGCTCGTAGGGGCACTCGGGAACCTGCTGAGGGCTGGAGAAGTCGCCTGGCTTGCGGCCGAAGCTGAGACGCCTGCTGGACTGGGAAGAAGAGGATGGAGTCCTCGGCGACTTTAGGTTTGACGAGGAAAGTCCGCCGAGATCTTCCGTGGCTGCGATCCCTTGGGTGGTGTAGGGGCTCATGTCTATGGTCCAGGGGAACTGGAAGAAGTCGTCGAACTTGAGCGCCCGGTTGGTCTCCCAGTCGTAATGGAAACGCTTGAGCTGTATGACAAGCGTCTGCGGGAGGGTGCGGATGCACATGCGCTTGATGGCGTTCCTCTTGGCCTTGCACTTCTCACAGTAGTATGCGTTGTCGCCGTCCAGCAGCTCGCCCTTGACAAACTGGTCCAGCGAGTCCTGCAGGTTGTTAGACTTGACGGTCAGGTTCAGGGCCATAAAAGTCTCCTCGCGCTCGTATCGGCACGGGCAGCCCTGACAGATCTTCTGGTCGGAGAAGACCCCCTCGAACTTGGAGGAGAAGAGCTTGGGCCTCCCCAGCTTGTGCAGGTGCTCGTCCACCTGGTCCACAACCTGGATGAAGAACTCCAGAGCGTCCTGTTGCTCCCTCACGTTTACCGGCTGCCCGTAGAGGCGGAAACAGTGCCAGAACTTCTCCGGCTCGTAGTACTTGAGCCTCGACTCCTGGAGGTGACCGAAGACGTTCTGCAGCTGGTAGAAGACGCTTTCCTCCTCCTCCTCGTCCACGCTGTTGATGGCCAGCATCTGCGCCGCCACGCCGGGCACGCAGAAGAGCTGTTGCAGCACGGAGTTCATGTAGCAGGTGGCGCCGGCGTTCTTGAGGCCGACAAAGTCGCTCTCGGCCCTCCTCTCCACGGCCGGGGAGTGCTCGAACTCTCTAACCAGGTCCTGGCTGAAGGAGTGGTGCATGGCGACCAGGCCGGAGGCGACGGAGCGGAGGTTATCTGCACAGCCGCGGCTCAGCTCCAGCAGGACGGAGTAGGCCGCCACGCGGGAGCGCGAGGTGTCACACTTGGGGTTAAGGTCCTTAAACAGCTCAAAGCTCAGTCCGGAGCTGCCCGTCTTGTCCAGGGCACCCTCCTTCATCAGCTTGGAGGCCGGGAACAGGAAGGTGGCCAATAAATCGGAAATGATGGTAGCTCCAACCTTCTTCTTGTCCACTCCCTCACAGGTCAAAAGGGCCTCCAGCAACCTCAGGTGTCCGGCGAGCAAGCAGCAGTCTTCATGTCGGTTGCACAGCGTGAAGTTCTGTAGGAAGGTGAGCTCGTCGTCCACCATGCTTTCCGCGCTCTCCCCAAGGGCGGCCTGCTCCCTGGAGCTCATGCCTCGCAAGAGGGCGCAGCGCAGGTCAAAGTACTCTGAGCACTGCAGGAAGGTGCTGTGGCTGATGCCCCTGGCAGAGCACGTGGGAGCCCACAGGGGCACTGGGGTCTTCAGTATCATCTTGGTCAACGTCTGCTTGGGCGTCAGCGACTGTGGGCTGCCTTGTCCACTAGTGGTAGAATCGTCCAGCTTGAGCGCCCTGGCTGCGTGCCTGGCCTTAGACAGCCGGACGAGCTGGTCCCTAGCGGTGGCGCGGACTCCCTCGGAAGGCGAGCCGAGGACGGTGTCGATGACAAAGTCGCTGAGGAGCGGGTGAGCCAGGAATGCCGGCAGGTGCGAGGAGCGCATCTGCAGACAGGTCACCAGGAGCTCGAATGCCTCCCCTGCGATCTGGCAGTCCCTGGGACCCACGATGGTCTGCTGAGCGCAGACACCGGCGTGGAGAGACTGGCTGTCTAGGGAGCTCCCGTCGGAGCCAGAGGAGCCGGTGGAGCTGTCTCTGCTGCGGCGGTTGCCAAGGAAGAAGCGAGGGCGGTCGGAGATCTTCCTCGGCTTGCCCCCCGACGAGGAGATACCTGAGGAAGATGTGGATGACTCTGAGGTGGAGGAGGGAATGTTGGAGGTGGCGGACAGCTGTAGGTTCCCCGCGGCGGCCGCCCACACCACCCGCATCAGGCAGGAGACGGTGTCGCCGAAATCCGTCTCGCTCATGGTCTGCATAAGTCTGGTGGCGGATATGGCCAGGGGGGACTTGACAACGGACGGGGGGCAGGAGGAGGCAGAGGTGGAAGTGGCGGAGGCGGCGGAAGCGGCAGAGATAGAAGAGTCCAGTGCTGAGCGCTTCGGAGGAGTGGGCTTTACCAGCGGGGAGGAGGTCAGGCTGGTGCCGAGGGAGGAGGCGGAAGGGGAGGCGGTGGCGCCACCAGAGGCTGAGGTGGAAGGGGTCAAGGGAGGATTGATTATTCCTCCCCCGACTCCTCCCCTGCCGACGATGATCTGGTGGTCCGACAGCAGGTGCCGTGCTAGCTGAAGAGCCAGTCTGTAGGCGGACTGCCGGATCTCGTAGTCGACGTCCGCTGGCATGGCGTTCTTGTCCATGACGCCCAGGACCATGGCCAGGCCGCCGGAGTGCAGGAATTTGGTGGCAAAGTCCTGCGCGGCAGCGGCCGGGACGGCGGCGGCATGTGTTGGCATCAGGCGCGCCGACAGTACTTCTAAGTTATAAAGCACCCTGAAGGGATTCATTCCGTCGGCGCGAGAGTTGAGGAGGTCCGGCAGCCGGAGAGTCTCGTTGCCGCCCCAGTCGGACTGAGGCTCGGGAGAAGAGGAATGCTGTGCTCCTCCTCCCATCGACGAAGGCCCCCTTCCGGCAACCCCACCTACTCCTCCGCCTCCACCGCCGGAAGGAGTCAGGCTAGGGGCCGCCTTCTTCCTCCTGGGGGAGAGCTTTGGGCTGGTGGCGTCAGTAGTTGCGGCGGCGAAGGGAGGGCGTGGCGAGGTGGAGGTACCGGTCCCGAAGAGGACGGTGTCGAGGGCCTCTTGGACGGCGGGGTCGGTGGGGATGAGGTGGACGATCTTCCTCACGCTCCGGACGATCTTGGGGTCGTTGAGGCTGGCCACCTGGTACAGCATGGGAAAGACCTTGCCGCCTGAGGCCATGATCACACCGGGGAGACTCCTCTCGCCGTCGTCCGAGTCTGAATCGTGCCTGCCGGAGGACGGGGAGGACATAGCAGAGCTGGACGCGGCTGCTGCCGTCGCACCGGCACCCGTCCCTGAGTTGACGGAGTCAAAGTCGCCAAAGTCCTCCTGGAAGAGCACCAGCGCGGTGGAAGAGGAGGATGACGACACGGTCTTGACCGTCCAATTAAACTCCTCCTCATCCCCGAGCGAGCTTAGGAGGCACCGGTCCTTTGAGGCCCCCAGCTCCAGCTCCCCGCAGCTGAACTTGAGCGCCTCCGCGGAAGGCTGCTTAAGGGCCTCTGCCACTCTGGTCTTGACGTTGGCGATGACCTCGTTGGCGTGGGTCTGGATTACGAACTCCTCCTTCTTGCCCGCGTCCGAGGTGGCCGTCACCTTCACCTCCCTCTTCCTGCCATGGAAGGTGGCGGCATGTGGGAGGATGGACCTCCGCATAGACGAGGAGCAGCTCTCCTCGATGGTGGAAATGTAGCGCTCGGCCAGGTGGAGAACGCGGGTGGCCTGCTGAAGTCTCTCGCCCCTGCAAGAAGAGGAAAGAGGAATGTCGAAAATGCGAAAAAAATAAGAGTCGAATGACAGACCTGACGTTAACGGGCAATCTGGACACGTTAGATATGGATATTGCCATGAGGGCCTGAGAGGCAGTCCGCTCTTTGCTTATGCTAGTCTGGAAAAGGAGAACGAGACAAATTAAATTCAATTTGAATTATCAACATTTAAACCTCTCAACCAACTGACCTCTAGCTCGTGCCCCTCCTCTATGGCGCTTTCGCTGGTACTGCTGTCCTCCTCCTGCATGGATATGTCTGCCACGGAGGTAGAGGCGGAGGCTGACTGGAGGTGGAGGACGGACTCGAGGCAGGCGTAGCACCTCCGGATGAAGTCGGTGTGGAGGCGGTGGTTGCGCTCCTCCTTCAGACGGGAGCTAACGAACAGGTACGACATGTTGAGCAGGTACTCGATGGCAGAAGAGGCGATCTTCTCGGAGGAGGCCTCAGTCACCAGCTTCCAGACAAAGTCCAGGCCGGACAGGTCCAAGTTGTCCACGGTCTGAGAAAAAAGGAAATTCATTCAGACATTCAAAAAAGTTATTTTGATTAAAAAACTCACGAATGGTGGGTTTGTCCCCTTCCTCATGGATCCGTTGGTGACATTTATGCTCTCGAAGTATGCCTTGAAGCACTCGAAGGCGCTCTCGGAGACGTCCTCCGGCCGGAGCGACAGAAGCCGCTCCTCGAAGAACCTAGTCTGGGTCGACACCTCCAGGTCGGTCAGGCAATTCTGGAACCACTTGAACGCCTCCTCACGCTCGTAGGTGGGACTAAAAGAAGACGGAGGAATGTGAAAATGCGAAAGGTATAGAATTGCTAATGGGCAAGTCACCTCTGGCTGGAAATGAGCGTGTCCCACAGCTCCTGGCACCGAATCCAGGAGAGATAGAGGTCCCCCTCCTTCAGGAGGAACTGGAGCAGGTCCAGGTGGAAGTCCACCAGTTCCTTTCGGGTGTAGCGGCCGTCGTGGGTGGCGGCCACAAGCTTGGTTAGGGTGGAGCCCTTGCCGCTGTTTGGGCCGGAGGTGGGCGAGCCGACGGGAGTGAGGGTCATGTTGCTCAAGCACTTGCGCAGGGTCGAGGTGAGGAGCTTGACGATCTCGTGCTGCTTGTTCAGCTCGGCGAGGGTGGCCTGGAAAAAACGCAATAATACTGTAAGTGGCAGGCATAGTTTCCGAATTTTTGTCAGAAGTTTCGCCAAATTGAAACATTTGAAAAAAATGAAACTTTTAAATTTCGTAAAGGAAATTTTAGTAATTGAGCAACAAATAAAATCAAAAGTCATGACAGCTCAAGTCGAATCCAACAATAGCCAAGTTATCCCGAAAAAAGGACCCGGAGACGAAGGAGAAGAGGTCTGCGCCAAAGCCGAAAATCCCCTCGAAGCACCGCACGACGATGACCTGTCAAGCCAGGACAAAGCGTCGGACAAGAGCAACAAGACGGAGAAAGTCAACGAGCTAAGTCCGATGCTGAGGGAGCAGGCCGTGCAGACGAGCTTCCCGGTGCACAGCAGCGAGTCTTCTGAGGACACCCTGTTCACGGAGGGCAGCATGGCAAGTCGCTTCGAGGTGGTGGACTTCGCCATCCGCGGCATCAACGAGGCCGGCAGCCTTGACGGAAGCCCGAGGATCCAGGTGCTGGGCAGCCACCGAGGCGCAGGCTTTGAGATCCAGGTGAACAGCAACCTCAACAGCGAGCTGACCTACGGCGGCCGTCGCTTCTTCGTGCCCTTGCCGGCCGTGGTCGCCGCCCTCCTACTCTCCACCGCCTTCTCGCTATGGCTCATCTTCTACGGGCTGCCCATGGCGCTATCCTCCGCGCCTAGTCTGTCCCCGCTCTCCACTCCTTCCTCCGGTGGTGCGCCGGAAAAGAAGGAGGCGAGCGGTAGCTTTCTGCACGCCAGGGTGGTCGGGTCCCTCCTCCACCCCAGGACATTGGACGACTACGGCACCCTGTGGCTGGCCTGGCACTCTCTCGTCTACGTTTTCGAGAAGGTGTGGAGGCACAGCGGCATCGAAATTCCCCACTTGCAACCCTGACTCACGATATCAAGGCCGCACTGCCAGGCACTGATAAGTTTCCGCCAGAGGTTTCAATAGTTTTGTCCTACGTAAGTCTACGTTAAGACATGAAAAAACTCTTGACACATACGTTTCATCGAGTTTATTGGACCAAAAATTAGAGCTCAATTTTGGATTCAACAAAATTTGGTCGGTCTATTTGTGCTGCTTCCTCCTGGCAGCCTTGACCCACAGCCCTCCAAGATAACCTCCGGAGATGGAGGCCGGGTCATGCTTGATTTCGGTGACGGTGCGCTCTCCAGCAACCAATCTCACCCTCCGCAGCACCGCTACCAAGGCCATCTTGGCCTCCAAGAGGGCCAGGCGCATACCCATGCAATTGCGGGGTCCTTGGCCAAAGGTCAGGAAGGCGTACCTGCCAGAAATAACAATCCCTAACAGGAGCCCTAATTTTCTATTTCTTTTTCAACTCACGGAGACCTAGCCTCCTTGTTCTCACTGTTGAAGTTCTCTGGGTCAAACTTGCCCCCGCTGGGGTAGTACTGCGGGTCTCCGTGGATTCCCACAACGTTGATGTGCACCGGCTGGCCCTTCTTGAGCGGGATGCCCAGTCCGCGCAGCACGTAATCCTTGGTACAGACCCTGTTGAAAATGGCCCCAGGGTTGTGGAGACGGAGAGACTCCATCAGCACCATCTCCAGGTACTCCAGGTTCTGGACGGCCTCGTAAGTAAGCTCACCCTCGATTGAATCGATCTCTTCCAATAGCCTCTCCTAGTAAATTTATCTAGTCTTGAACTGAGCCATCATGCATTGGAGCAAAAATATACCTGCACCCCCTGATCAATAGCCAGGTGGTACACGACAAAAGCCAGCGCCTGTGCCGTCGTCTCGAAGCCTGCGGTCAAGAAGGACATGGCAGTGGCAATCAGGAGCTCGTCCTCCACCTCTTTTTTCATCCTTGGTGCAGGCTTCTTTGTCTCCTCGACGCCGTTCAACTTGGCGTCCTTCTCAAACTGGTCCTCTCCTTCAACCACGTATGCTGGAAAACGCATCGATTTGGCAAGAATGCTACTCCTTGAACGTACTGTATACCAACCGGAGTCGTCTCCCTTCAGCGCCTCCTTCATGAGCTTGAGCAAGTCGTTCCGCTCGTCCTTCCTCCTAAGCCTGTCTTTGAGGGCAGTCTCCACCACAGAGATGAAAAATTCAGTCTCCTCTACATTGAAGAAGTTTACCCCGGCGAGCTGGAGCAGCCAGGGGCCAATGACGGGAATCGAGCCCACGACATTTTTCCACCTGGAAATCGGATTTAGCCAACTTTTCTTTTCAAGGAAACGAATTGCCGCTACTTTTCTGCCCCTCTGTTCCTCTTGAAGATGGCGTTCCCGTTCCTGATGAAGGGGGACTCTTCGCCGTCCTCAAAGGACCTTGCGTCAACGCCGAAGGCGCAGGAGGCGATGGAGTCCATGCTGAACTTTCCGCACTCCACCTTGGCCTCGAAGTACTCCCCCGAGTCGGCCTTGGCTTCCAGGCACTTGGCCAGTTTATCGGCTACCTCCGAGATAATCCCTGCCATGGCCTTGAGCTTGCCCGAGGTGAAGATGGGGGTGAAGGTGGCCCTCACCGGGCGCCACTCCTCTCCGCGCAGCATGGCCACCTGGCGAATAGAGATGCGCTCCGCACGGTTCGGGCTGGAGATACCCGCGAAAATAGGCAAGATAAAAACCTACAAATCGTCAAGCTCGTCACTTACTTGGGTTGCATGGGCTTGGGAACGAACCGGTCAGTAAAGTGGTCAAAGTCACGCACCAGGATGTCGCGGACAATCTCCTAGGCATCATAGATGTCAAGTCTCAAAACCAACGAATAACGAATATTGGAACCAAATTAGAAACTCACAGGATCTCTGACACAGAGAACTGGGGTTCTGAACAGGTACGCCCCGTAACAGCGCGATCCCCTGAACATCTCGTAGTTCTCCCTGAACTCGTCCCTGGCCTGCTTCTTGCCCGAGAGCACCGCGCCCCAACTGCCCGAGGGGAACTTGGGGTCGGGGATCTGGGGAACCCCCAGACGCTCCCAGTGCCGGAACTTGTTCAGGTACACGCGATAGTAGCAGGCGAAGGCCAGGGCCGGGGCCGCCAGGAGAAGAAGGATTTGGAGCATGCTTGAACGAATTAAGATCCTTCTTCAAAGGGATTCCAAACGGGAATGACGAGCACTTCACTGGTGCAAATCTGACGGACGGCATAATCTCCTTGAAAGGAGGCGGATGCAAAAATTGTTCGTTTGCTTGTTGTCTACCAAAACTTGTGCAGTTATTGTGCACTTGAATTGCAACACGAGATATCGCATCAAATCTCATGCTGATATCCTCGGAGCACTTGATGCAAACAAAATGCACCCACAAACAAAAAGGGACAAGGCAACGCAACATACGGATGACCCATGAATCCGACCCGATGCATGAGCATCGGTGCAATGATCGTCTAAAGTAAAACTATCGCCTATCTATTTAGTGAAAAAGCAAAGAAACAGACATTCTAACCCATCTTACTACAATGCTCCAGTAGAGTCAAAGCTAGGATAAATCAACAGCCCCTCGCAACAATTTTCTCTGGGACCAAGTGGTGAATGTTAAAAGTACTTATTTGCTCATTTGTCCTACCTTGTCCGCCTTGTGGTAGAGCGACGTTCCCTTCGATAGAGTCTTGCAAATGTCGTGTAGATGCCTGACGGCGAACCCCACGCTGTCCCCCGCCGCCTTCAGGTCGTCCACGCACTTGAGCACGTAGGCCCTCCGCGCCGCGTCTTTGTTGAAGCTCATGTCCGCCAGGATGGCCAGCTGCTCGGACAGCGCCTTCTCCACCAGGTCCTTGGGCAGACCGGGGCGGTGCGCCAGCTCCCACAGCAGCTCGAGCACCGACTGGGTAGAGCGCGTCTGGCTGGCCTCGCGACCGATCCTGCCCACAAGAGCCAGCAGACGCTCCCGCGCCGAGGAAGAGGCCGAGGAGGATGTCTTTCCCAGCCCCTCCCAGGTTTCCCTGACCAATGAAGTGAGGTGCTCGAACTGCGTCGGGGTGAGCTTCGAGGCCGAGGCCGCCAGCATTCCGCACACGTTGTCGGCCACGTGCGCGTTTCCCGCCCGCTCGGCCATCCGCCACATCTTGGTAAGCTCGGACTCCTCCAGTCGGGGGCCGAGGAACTCAACGATGGCCTGGATTCGGTCGGTGTACTGCACCTGGTCAATGTTTCCCTCAAGCGCCACCGAAAGCACTCTGTTCTCTGCCATCCACCTCTGCACCTCCTCGGAAGTAAGGTTTCTCCGACTGTTGCCGCTCCCCTTCTGCTTGGTCTCGTCGATGAGCCTGCTGACCTCCTTGAGCGCCGTCATCTTGGAGTTGAACTGCGGCGTCTTGAGCATGCGCAGCACGGTGCCCAGCCTAAGATCGTCGGCCCTGGCGGCGTCCGAGGGGCGGAACTGTAGACAGAGCAGCTTGGCGGAGGCGAGCAGGTGGGACACGGAGGAGACGTCCCTGTTCTTGAGGTCGGCCACTCGGAGGGACTCCACGCGGGAAAAGACGAACTCCAGGCACTCGAGGAGGGGCGCCTGAACGGGGTCGCGCTCCAGCATGTCGGCGCAGTTGGCCACTGGGGCCAGGAGCGCGGCGGCTTCGGATAAGGAAATGCCCTTGTTCTGTTCCTCTGACTTTTTGTCTTTCTCCCCTCCGGGCGAGCCGCTGCTCGAGTGCTCCATGGCCTCCTCCTTGTCCTCCGAATCCTTCTTTTCCTTGTCGTCTTCCGAAGATGGCATCTTCCTGAGCCACCGGAAGATGTGGTCGAAGCCGCCCTGCTCACCGAAGATGTTGATCAAGTCGCACAGCCATCCGAACTGGGCTCGGGAGAAGGAGTCCTTTGGAGGATGAACAAACTCTTTTCTGCTGGAAGAGCTGCTGGTCCTGCTCTCCCACCGTCCCCTGGAGCTTTTGTCCTTGTTCCTGTGGTTCCAGTCTGTCTTGGGGTCAAAGACCATGGCCAGCGTGCCCAGGAGCGCCTCCGTGGGCCCGACCAGCCCCACCTCGTCCCCGTCCCTCAGCCTGGCCACGGCGAGGTCGACGAAGAGCTCGACCATGTCGTAGATGCCCTCCTGCACCTCGTTGTGCCACCGCATGGTGGCGTTGGAGGTGAGGAGTTTTTTGAAGGCCTCCGGGAGCACCTTCTCCACGAACTTGACGCAGTGCTCGTCCTGGCAGAAGGTGCCTGATGAAGGAAAAGAGAGGAAGAGAAAGTGTGAAATACTGCTTCCAATACTAGTGCAGAATGAGAAGTTGAGAACGTTCGACTATTTAAGCTTTGGTTACTCACCCTCCTTTGACATCTTTGCCGCCGCCTCTAGGCACCTCCCGAAGGACTCCTCGGTCTTGTAGGGTATGTTCCAGTTGTCCTGGAAGACCCTGGTCTCCAGCTCGTAGTAGTTGGCCAGGGGGAACCCATTGGGACTGTCCTCAGGCTGCGAAGAGGCGCCTCCGCCGTCTTTCATGTCCACGTCGTTGGCGCCCTTGTCCGAGGCCCTGGAGTTGGGCCTGGGCTCGGGCCCGAAGGTGGTGCCGGAGGAGGTGGTGGATATGGAGTCGTTGGTAAGGACGGCGACGGCCTCGCTGAGGTCGTTCTTGGCCATCCTGAGGGCGCGCTTGATCTCCGAGATGTCCGGGAAGCCCATGGCCAGCAGGGTGGAGATGTTCTCGTCGTCGTCCATCTTGGGGGAGTCTTCCAAGGTCGATGACTCAGAATCAATCGGCGGGGACGGGGAGACGGACAAGTGTCTTTTTTGGCCCCGCCTCCACTTAAGTTGCACTTGTCTGGGGAATGATGTCTGGAGAGGTCAACCGAAGATGTTGACCTCGATCACGGCGGCGGAGAGGACGTTCTAGACGCCGCCGTCACTGTCGTTCTCCCTGTCGTCGCCGTGGCGGACCAAGACGGGGACAGAGTTGACGAGCGCGGCCGAGTGGTGGAGGCCGCCGCCGCGTCAAAGTCACCTTTTCCAGTTTACAGAATTGCCAGGTCAGGCAAACAAGAAATTCACCACACTTGACACGTCGGCTAAAACTCTTAGAAATCAATAAAAAGTCAAATACTGCAATGGCAGATCTTTAGTTTAGGATGATACTGAAGTGAAACACACAAATTACCATTGAGTCCGACAACAGAATGGAGCCGTCGTGTACTCACGTTGTTTTCTTGTTACTTTGGCGCAAAAATTTCCCCTCCACCTGGCGTCTCTTCTTCATCCACTCGGGCGTCGCCGACAGAGGGCGAGGGGACACGCGGGCGGACTTTAGCTGCCACTGTCCCGCCCGCCGCCGCCAGAGTCGCTTGTTGCAGGAGCGGCGGCGGCGGGCGGCGCCCTTTCTCTTTTCCTGCTTAAGTGACGCCAAACAGCGACGCATTCGCGCAATCTCGAAAATTTAGGGGCATTCATCTACATTATCTTCTGCTAGGTAAAGATAGTGGGAAAATTCCCGAATGCAGTAGATGTAGGATCAGAATCACGTATTTAATTTGCATCAAGGATAACACGAGATGAAGTAACATACGAAAATAGTTTCTTTTCTTCTTCTGAAAGTATGCACCATATAAGTGTGTGCAAGTATGACAAGATCAGCTCATTCGATGATGATTTGTTATGACACTTCATAAAAGTAGGAGGGAATCCGTGTGCTGTTTCAGCAAAAACAATATATTTGTGCTCTTTTGGTCAATCACTGCTTCGGCGGCTCCGCCAGGCTCTTCTCGTGGCAGGAGAGGTGTACCGCCTCGCCGTTTGGCCTTCGGACGATTGCGCCCTGCTGTCGGAACCTCTTGTGGCACAGCCTGCACAACATCGTCTCTGTCACCCGGACCATCTGGGACTCCAAAGAGATGCGCTCCTCCTGGACCTGAGGAGAAGGGGAAATGAAAATTGTAATCGTTAGTCAAAGAAACAAGATGATAAGGGTGGTCAAAAAAGGTTAAGGAAGTGTGATAAGACTTTTTCTTAATCTAAACTACTGTTTCACTGTTTTTGAATTTCGATTTCCTTCTGTAGCTTGAGCATGACATGATGTAAATGGAAATTTATTTCAGTTGGGGGAAAACCTAAAAATTTTCAACCCACCTGCAGGTGTTCGGCGTGCAGCAGTCCCCTGAGAACCCTCTCATGGTTCCTCCTCGACACGCGCTCCTCCATCTTGGAGCCGAGGAATCGTGCGACGGCGGACACGGGCAGGTCATCCGGCAGGCACTCCAGCGCAGTCGCCAGGTCCACCCTGCTGCCCGCGCCCTCCAGCAGGCGAAGGGCCTGCTCTCGGGCGCCCTCCGGAGGGCGGGTGTTGATAGGCAGGTTGAGGGAGCGCAGGAGGGCGGCCTCTGGGGCGCGCAGCATGAGCCTGAATGCCGCCGAATGGACACCACCCTCCGATGCGCCGCTCTCTCCTTTGTGCCGCTCGCAGTACTTGACGGTGCCATCCACGTCTTTCAGGCGGTAGAGGAGGATGGACAGGGCTTCTCTATGTCTTCCAAGGCGTCCCAGCAGCAGGCATCTCTCCTCTTCCAAAGAGTCCGGCGGAAATTCCCTCTCCAGCAGGGCGGCGTCAAAGTTGGAGTCCTTCCTCAGCAGGAACTCCCTCAGATCTCTCCTGGCCTCCTCCACCGTCGCCCCGTACACTCTCCCGCCGGGCAACTCCGGGAGTCTGTGTTCGTTCTTCCTCAGGTCCAAGACGTACCTCTTGTACTCAAGAGCCAGCGCCGTGTGGAAGACAGGATCACGGTCCCGCCACACGTCAATAACGTGTCTTAAATAAGGAATGGCGGCTGAGCGACGGCGCTCGGCGAGAAAGTCCAACACTTTGGTCCTCTGAAGAGACTCTGCCGCCTCCGTTGCTTCTTCCGTGAACACGCTCAGCCCGTCTGCCTCGGATATGTCAAATACCCACGGCGCGAACTCCCTGATGGCTTCCCAGTGCTCCTGGCCCAGGTTCTGGAGGTACTGCACCGTCTTGATATGGCTCTTGAGAGGGGAATCGCCCCTGCCGTGGTGCTCCTTCAAGAGTTTCAGCGCCTTGTCGTGTGCCCCCTTTGTGTTGTAAAAGATGACGAGCTCCGCGTGTCGGTGGCTCCTATTGAGCACCCTGACGGCCTCGTCCACGTGGCACTGGTTGTCCTTGAGCCTGAGGAGGGGCGCCACCAAGGAGGCGTTGGTCCGGACGTAGCACTTCAATAGAGTTGTGTCCACTATCTGCAGCATGTGCCTCGGGCTCCGGATGGTCTGCCCGTCGGCGATGGACAGCGGCGAGAGCGTCCTCTTGTCGGCCGGGAGGCCGTTCAGCCTGTGTCGCACCTTGGTCAGGTACTCGGCCAGCGCCAACAAAGCGTTCTCCAGCTCCCTCCCTTGTAATCTCGGCACCTTGTCCGGATAAGACAGCTTCTGCCTGTGCTGCTCTGGCAACAGGTCCGCCACCAAGCCAACGACGTGCGATGTGTCCACGTCCAATTGGTAGAAGACCTCCATGGCCTCGCGGAAGCGGAAGTTGCAGAAGAGGTCGAAGGCGCTCAGGGTCTGGATCTGCTGCACCCTCCTCGCCCTGCCGTCGAGACTCTCGGCGCCGGCGATTCTGGACAGGGCGCCAGCCAGCTCGAACTGCTTATCCCGGATGAGCTGCGGCACCTGAACAGACACAGGCACCATCCGGAGGCACCAGATGTGGGTCTGAGAGGCTACGTAGACAATGCCCTGGGTGCTGCTCGGCGATGAAGAGTCTGCCGATGCCGGTGGCGCCGGGGTGGATATGAATCTTGGCTTGTTCAGCTCCACCGTCTGTATGTTGAGCCTTGGCTCGTCCGTCCTCACCTCCACCGACTTGTTCAAGACGGCCAGCAGGTAGGGGGGGTCGTTGGCCAGCGCGATGGGCGTCTCAGACCACTGCACGGCGTACAGCTTCATGTTCCCCTCCAGGTCGATGAAGGTCGTCTGCTCGTCCTTGCCGAGGGCGAAGCGCTCGCCGTCCGACATCAATGTCACGCTGGCCTCCTAGGAAAAGGAATAATTTGAAATCAACAACAATTTTTCCTACCTTTCTTTTGTCAAAGCGTCGTTTTGACATTCGATAAGAAAGAAAATGGAATGTCAATTTACCTGGTTCTTCCCCGTCGGGAACAGCTCGCACAGCTCTTCTCCCTTGTCCCCTCCACCTCTGCCTCCCCTCCCGACCCTGATGAGGGCATACTCCCCCCTGAACCCCACGCACACAGAGTCCCTGCACCACGCCAAAGACCGGGGGGCGTCAGGCAAAGAGACGTCGGTGTACAGGTCGTGGAACCGCCTGTTCTTCCAGTAGTAAAACTGCAGCTTCTTCCTCACGGCCACCGCCATCCTCACCGCCACCCCCGTCTCCCCCGTCAGCGTCCGCTGCTTCAGCAGGTCCACGGCGAAGGCTGCGGCGCCCCTGGCCCTCGACACGGTGGTCACCACGGGAAAGTTCATGACTGCCAGGTCCATGTCGTGGACGCGGAGGACGCCGCCGGAAAGGGAGACCAGGATGGAGTACTCGGGCACGGCGGCCAGCTGGGAGATGGGCTTGTCGGAGAAGAACTTGTTGGTGCGGAGGAGTTGGACCCGGGGAGGGGGCAGCGGGGGAGGCGCCGTCGTGGACGAATTGGACAGGTCCGAAGCGGCTGGAAAGGAAAGGAAAAGGACTGTCAAGATCTGTTCGCAAAGCAGGCTTTGGCTCAACTTATCCTCACCTGAGCTGTTCCTGACGTCGGGTATCTCCTCCTCCGCTTGCGCGGTGGGCACGTCCTGGTCCGCCGCCTTGACCGAGTACATGAGCAGGTGCCCCTGCTTGGTGCCCACCAACAGGTTGTCCCCGAAGGACACCATGGACTCCACTGTCAGGGGTAGCTTCAGCAGCTGGTGCACCTGATACGCTGTGTGCATCTTGGCGGCTTTGGAGACGAGGGTGGCGCAAAAACAGGTCTTGGGTGACCCTGTTTCTTCCGTCAGTCCGCCCCTGGTCCTCGTGACATGACTAGGGGGCGATCCAGACAAGCACAGGGAATCCCCGGGCTCGAAGGCCCTGCCAAAGATGCTGCACAGAGGTCAGGACATGACCTACATGGCCTCGAAATATCAAGGCCAGCAACACACGAAAGCGCACAAAGTCTCTTGAAGTCGTGGTCCTTTCAGCCTTTGTTGACATTGACATTTGGTGCGCAGCTGCTGCTGCAGAATTGTTTCTCTGGCGTCCTTGGGCGTCAACGCCAAAAGAGGTTTAGAGAGCGAAGGAGATCACCGACCAAATATCATTTCGTATCAAAGTTCCAGGACCATAAAATAACGAGAAATAAATTACAAAAAGGTAACATTAGCATAAGTACAAATTACAGTTCTCATCCAATGCGGGTACTCGGAAAGTTAAAAAGTTTTTGTAGCTTTGCATCTGAGCAACATGGCTAGAAAAATAACGTGTTCGGAGACTAGAAAAAGTTGGTGTCACATGATATAGTACGTCGCACTAGTCACTACATGGTATATTCAATCGAAAATAGAGCAATTATTTCATACAATCTGACCATAGGAAATACGCCAAATTTGACCCCAAGACAAAAAAAGTCGATTCACAGAAGACCTAGGTAAAAAGACATCAGATTTGTGATCAGGGGAGGAAAATAATGATACTTAAAATGCTTTCGTTCCATAGGACGGTAATTAAAAGGGACAAAATGACTATCTTGGCTCTAGGTGGAGATTCCTGAGGTGAGATTCGAAGTCGTCGTCGTCGTCTTCAAGATCTTCGTTGTCAACGTTTCGGTAACTCCTCTCGTTCCTTGGAGGCTGGTACTCCTGAGGCAGATCAACAGTTTGGCCATGGCTGTAGGGGGACTTGAAAGAGGAGTCCAGTGCTGAAGAATTGGAAGGTGGAGGCATGGAGTAGTTCAGTCTTGGGTCGATTCCAGGATGGTGGTGGGGTGAGGAAGATGTGAAGGAAGAACTTTGGGCAGGCAGGGCAGAGGCAGAGGCAGTGGGGTTGAGGCCGAAGGAGGAGTCCATGGAAGTGTTGTTGCTGGACAAAGCTCCGTGCGCAGGAGGAAGAGACTCCGAATAGGGCGGAGGGGGATCGGCCGCCGACGCCGCCAACGATGCCGGAGGCGGCGGAACCGGGGGAGCGCCACCGTGGCTCCTTCTTCGAGAAGTCCCGGAGGAAGTCCTAAAGTTCTTGACCCGATCCCTGGCCGTCCTCACCGCCCTCATGGCATCTCCGGACCCGACGTACTTGACCTCCCCCACCTCCCTGGCGTCGCTCACGTCCGGGATCTGCCTGGCGACGAAGTGGGCGGCGGCGAAGAGCGTCTCGCACTTTTGCGCAGAGTCCACGTAGGACTGGGTGGCCCTGATCAGCCCCTCCCTCACCCTGACAGTCTTGACGACGCCGTGCTCCCTGGCCCGGTCCTGCACCTCCATGGCGGCGAGGCACCTGGCGCGCTCGCACTCTTCTAAGCGAGATGTCAACTCTGCCAGCTCAGTCTGAGTGGCCCTCCTCCTGGCCGCCTTCTTGAGCTCCTTCCTCTGCCTCTGCTCCTGTGCCTCCGCGGCTGAGAGCGCTCCCCTGGCGGCGTCCACGCCCCGCTCCCCCTCCAGCACCATCTCGAATCCCCTCCTCAGCTCCCTCAGCGCCTCCGAGTGCTCCCTCTGCGCCTCCGCCCACACCGAGGACAGCTCCCCGATCTGACAGAGTGCGTCCGCGATGGCCCTCCAGCACTCCTCGTCGCCCTCCCTCAGCCCCCACTTGGTGACGTCCTGCCAGGCGGCCGCCTCAGACTGGGAGAAGGCCCGGTGGGTGGCCTTGGCGTCTCTCAACTGCGCGATGGCCATCTCCAGGTCTCCGTGCGGGGACCCGCCCAGGGAGGTCCGCAGCTTGGTGCCGGAGCGGCGGAGAACCGTGCCAGCCTTCTCCATGGTTGACAAGGCCGAGAAGAGTCCTCCGCAGATCTGGTGACTGATGACTCACTTCGGGACGAAGGAATGGGGCGGCTTTCCCACAAAAATATGGCGTGATGTCGACAGAATAGGGTCTGTGGTGATGCCACCAATCACCAATTTATGGCATGCACCTGGCACCTGTGGACGCAGGTACACCTGCAGTCAGTCCCTCTGGCCTCTGTCAAAGGCGAAAGTTTTTCTTTGTTTGTTTGCCTTTTTGCTGGTTGGTTTGGTTTAGTAACGGAAATTCTTCTGTCCTCTCCTTCCTCTCTCCTTTCACCCAATCTCGTTTGAAGAGAAAGGGGAATGGCACGGGGGTGCGCGGCAAGAAACAGTCGTCTCCTTCCGCGCCGGCCGTTTTGCTGTTTTGTTGTCTTCCCTTTTTGCCTTTCCCCAACAAAGAAGGGAATAGGGAATGTTTAAAAAGTTCTCACACAAACCTCTCTCATATCATAAAGTGATTCAAGGTATTTTTAAAGTTCAAGACATCTTACAATTTTTTGTAAACATAAATTGGGTTGGAGAGCACTCCAAAGCCGGCAGGAAAAAATATTTCAGGAATGTAACTTAAAATAACTTCAAAATTGAAAGAAACAACTTATGTACTGTTCCTTCCCCTCTCTTCCCTTGCCGGCCGTTTTTACCGGCCGTTTTTCAGAGCGCGCGTGAGCGTCCGGGCGCGCCCGCCATCTGGCGCGTGGCGCAACCTCCCTGTTATACTATCGTTGGTTTTGTGGTAGAAATATTTTTGAAGTTAAAAATATATGTTTTTCTATTTTCATAAATATGTTTAGCAGGG
>JAAUYJ010183720.1_pt1 | contig 22168 bp, 17 predicted proteins | sample 7278031 | NCBI WGS metagenome assembly JAAUYJ01 (sample SAMN14350222, study PRJNA611818) | marine sediment metagenome | isolation source: surface marine sediment (1.8m) | place: French Polynesia: Moorea | collected 2018-08 | reverse complement strand
GTAAATGATACCTGACCTGATTTATATAATTCAGGAGCAGCAAACCCAGGTGTGCCAGTAAATCCCAGAGTAGAATCATTTTGTCCAGAAAACCTAGCTAACCCAAAATCAAAAAGTTTAATAATTCGTGATTGATCAAATTTCATATTATTCGGTTTAATATCTCTATGAATTAAACCTTGAAAATGAATATCACTAATTCCAGAAGATATTTGATAAAGAAGTTTTAAATAATCATTACTAGATAAAGTATTGTTCTCAACAAAAGAAGTTAAATCTTCTCCTGGAACATATTCCTGGACAATACCAATCTGTTGATCAGATTGGCTCATAAAAATATCATAAATTTGAACAACGTGCTTTGATCTAATTTTTTGTAAAGCAGCTATTTCATCTAGTAATCGTCTCTGATTTTCTACTTCATTAATAAATTTAATAGCCACAATTCGCTCAAGATTTTGATCTTTGCAACAAATTACTTTGCCCATTCCACCTACAAATGCAGTTGGTGTATCAATGGGTATATACCGAGGTGGTATTTGACTAGACATAATAATTAAGCCTCCTCAGAAAGTTCAATATTAACTTTCGGAGTCTGTTTTTCATCATCTTCCTTGTTGTGATTCACTGTTGTATTCTTAGTCATTTTTCTATTCGATTTATTCATCGGTTTATTTGATTCTTTTACACCTACTGTGTTCGACGCTGTTTTACTAATTGTTTTATGTTGGGTGCGATTAGAAGGTTCTAGCTTTGGTTTATTAGAGCCATTGGATTCTCTTGGTTGGGGGAAAAAAGTAGCTTGTCCATTAATACTGAATACATCAATAAAATCAATTTCTGATGTTTCTTTCCCGTGGGGAAAAATGTGATCGGTTCTTAAAATTGCTGCGGTAGCATTATCTTTTCCCCCAATCCATTCTGAAAACTGTGTTAGTCTAGTCACTGTTTCTTTGGCATTATGAGCATGACTAATTAATGCTCTAAATACATCATTAGTAATACCGTGAGAACCGTCAGAAGTAAGAAGTAACCATTCAATATTATCAAAAGATTGGAGATCGACACGATTAATGATTATACCTTCTCCCATCCCTATGAATTGTACTAATTGTCTAAACTCAGGAGGAGGAGACTTAATATTATGTTCAGCGAGTTGTTCTTCGAGGGTATCATCAGTGCTAATTTGTTTTATTTCACCACTTTTAAGAACAGCATAAATTCGACTGTCTCCCACATTGATAGCGGCATATTCATCTGTTCCTCTAAAAGCGATTGCCGATAAGGTTGAACCTCCCTCACTTTTAAATTCTGTATGTACTGTTTGATTAGCGTACATAGCAGCTTGTTGAAGTTTTTCCGCTAGTTTAGAAGCTTCACTATGATAAAGACTAGAAATAAAAGCACTAACGGCTAAAGTTGCACAACGACCTCCCGCAACCATACCTCCCATTCCATCACATAACACCAGAGCGATAATGGAGGGTTGCTTCTGATTAGAAAATTGCATCTTAACAAAAACCGTTCGGTCTTGATTTTCAGAACGTTGACCCAATGAACTACTGAGGGCAATTCGTCCCGATTCCAGTATAATAGAGCCGTTTTTCTCTCCATTACTTAACCAATTGGATATTCTGTCCTTTATATACTTATACAATTGATCCTCTGCTACGCTTAATTTGCCAGTTTTTGCAATTTGTGACCAACACTTATTCCATTATACTTAATTTAACCTTTCTCATCAAAATTAACTCGTTTATATAACTCATCTAAACTAATTTGAAAACTAACGGAATTTAAAGATAAATTAGCATCTTTGGTTTCATATTCAGTCAACATCCATTGATGTTCAGAAGTTTTCACAAAATGCTCAACTAAAACACTATATTGATCGATTAAAACATACTCCTTAAACTCACGAATCGAGCGATAAAAACGAAACTTATCTCCCCTATCTCTTGCTTGAGTTGACTTAGATAAAACCTCTACAATAATCTTAGGATTCGTAATCGTAGTTGTTCCTGGGGCTTTATAAACAGGTTGTTCTTGAACTACCATAATATCAGGATAGGTATACTCACTATAATCAGGAATCCATAAACGAACATCTCCCATATAAACTTCATGATTTTGGTCTTCTAAAGCAAGTAAAAGTCTTGCATAAAGTTTTCCAGCTAATTTATTATGATTAGTGGTTCCTCCAGTCATCAGAATAATTTCCCCATTACGATATTCATGTTTTTCAATTGACTCCTCTTCTAACTCTAAATATTCTTCTGGGGTATAATTTTTTTTTTCTGATGCAATGGTCATCATACGTTTCCTCAATTTTTTAAATAATCATCACTTTATTTTAACAAATTTTTTCTAAAATTTTGGTACTCTTTCGTTTTCATACCTTGTTGTAATACTTCTAGAACTTTCAATAAATTGCCTGTTAATAATGCTTGTATATCAAGCCATAAACCAGGATAAATATCACTCTTGATAACGCCATCTTGATTCGCAATCAGTTGAATATATTTCCCTTTTTTGAAAGAAAACCAATCAATTTCATTGTCATAAACTCGCCATACTAAATATTCTTGAACTTGATTCCGTTCGTATGCTTTAAATTTATCATGTAAATCAATAGAAACCGTACTAGCCGCCATTTATACTATTAATTCTGGCGCGCATTCTACATAATCATCTTCACTAATGCTTGATTTTCCTTCGTGATCTATACGCAGTAAAGCATCAGGTTGAGGAACATTTTTTTGATCTAATCTTACCGTTGCATTATCAGCTAATTCAACTCCTGGGGTTGCTGCTTCATACTGGGCTAACCAACCAATAATATGAGCATGGGGTTTACCATGTTGTCTAAATCTTAAGGCAGCCGGCATATAAACTAAACCCTCAATTAATTCAGCTTTTTTAACATTAGACATTAATTGATAGCGATTTTCAAATTCTAAAGCAGTTAAGCGATCGCCATTTTCTAAAGGGGGAATATCTGGAGCAGATTTTATTAAATTTGAATTCATAACTAGAGTTAAAGCTAAACTAATGAATCAATAATATTATCATTTTTTTATTTTCAAAATTAAGTAAGGTGGGCAATGCCCACCCGAACCATTAACTAGCAGAAACTTTCAAGGTTTTTAGATCAGTTAAATCTCCTTCTAAAGCCACACCTCGACCATTAGCAAAGAGATGACGGACAATTTTATAAACAGATTCTACCTCATCAGGAGAACCTGCTTTTGCTGCTAAAGTTGCCATATCTAAAGGTGATGATGTTTCTTTAATCACCGTTTGTACTTGAGTTTGTAATTCCAAAATAGATGCAGCCATCTTCTTACCAGCTTCTACCCCAGGCTGATGATAAGCATTAATATTTACCAAAGAAGCATAGAAACTAACCGTTCTTTCATACAAAGCAATTAATGCTCCAACGGTACGAGGATTAACTTGAGGAATGGTAATGGTAATAGAATCACGGTTGTTCTCATATAATGCTTGTCTGGTTCCTTGTAAAAACCCTGATAAAAAGTCCCCTGATGTTACTCCAGGTTCCAACTCAAAAACCTTTTCCCTCCCATCTTCTAATACTTCAATCAAGGTAGCAAAAAAGTTAGGCACCCCTTCCCTTAATTGCTGTACATAAGCGTGTTGATCTGTCGATCCTTTGTTACCATAAACTGCAATTCCTTGATAAACAGTATTACCATCAAGATCCTTTTCTTTCCCCAAAGATTCCATCACTAATTGCTGTAAATAACGACTAAACAACAGCAAACTATCTTTATAGGGAAGAACCACCATATCTTTTGCTCCCTTACCATTGCCCGAATAATACCAAGCCAAAGCCAATAAAGCTGCGGGGTTGGTTTTGAGATCCTTAACCCTTGTCGCCTCGTCCATTTCCTTGGCACCGGCCAACATTCCATCAATATTGATCCCTTGTAGGGCTGCGGGTAATAAACCGACGGCAGACAGTTCCGAAGTTCTTCCCCCCACCCAGTCTTGCATAGGAAACCTAACCAACCAGTTATCCTTGACTGCGATTTGATCCATTTTACTGCCTGGCATAGTGACGGCCACTGCATGGGGTTCAAACTCTAATCCTTTGCTTTCGTAAGCGTGTTTGACTTCTAACATCCCGTTACGGGTTTCTGGGGTTCCTCCCGATTTGCTGGTAATGAGAACTAGGGTACTTTTTAGGTTATCTCCAATCTTCATCAGGGTACTATCGATACCCGCAGGATCGGTATTATCGATAAAATGAATGGTCATGGGTGGCTCATCAGAGGTTAAAGCCTCAGCTACAAACTGGGGTCCGAGGGCTGAGCCCCCAATACCGACAGACAGGATATCCGTAAATTTCTCTGCTGTGGGAGGTTTGATAGTTCCCTGATGTACTTTTTGAACAAATTGAGCAATATTAGCTAAAGGTTCGGTAATTTCTTTTTTTGCTTCTTCATTGGGGGCTAATTCTGGGTCCCGCAACCAATAATGTCCCACCATCCGCCCTTCATCAGGGTTAGCGATCGCCCCACTTTCTAGGGCTTCCATATCTGCAAACGCTTTCTCAAATTTCGGGGTCAGTTGTTTCACCAAGTCTTCATCGAAGCGCATTCGGCTAATATCAACGTAAATTCCTAATCCTTCGTGATAATAAAGCCAGTCTTGGTAACGTTGCCACAATTGTTGTTTATCCATAGAAAATATTGCGCCAGTTCTTTACGAATGGGGAATTTTTTCACACTCCCTCAATCAATCATAGATATATTTGCTAGGGAAATGGGGTTAAGATTTCGTTATTTTTTTAACGATTACTTATTAATTTTTAGTTATCAATTGATTGAATTTTCTATTTTTTTGTAAACTATTGATCATAATTTCTATTTTTCTTAACACCAATTCATTCTGATACCACAAAAAAACTCACTTGTTAGATTTATAATCTTTTTTTAATAAAGCAATCTAACCTTTGACAGAAAAACAAAATTTCAAGCCTCCAACTTGAGGGCTCGGTAATTCTAAATTCTGATTTACTCTCTAGCATAAACTTGAAAAAAAAGATAGATTATTGTAAAGTTTATTAAGACTGCATTAAATTCACAATTTAATATTTGCCTTTATCCAATTTCAATGAATTTATTAGATCACAGCCAACCCATATTTAGACAAAAACAGAAGAATCTCTATTATCAGGAATATCAATCGTTAGTAAATTTTTACTTAAAAATTGCCGGAAAGACCGTATATTCTGGACTTTATAGCTGCTTAGACCAAGTTTTTATCATTTGGGGCTTGATCACGGCTGCCATTTTTGTCACAGCCCAATTTTCTACTCTTAGCTGGACAACTCAAGCTATCATCTGGTCAATTTTGACAATAGCAGGAACCTTGGCGATGATGATTCTTACCCATTTTTGGGTTCGTCTCAGAAAGCTTAACTGGCTTTTATATACCTGGGTGATTTTAATGATAGGGGGTGTTATTCTGACAGACTGTGGTATTTTCCTAGGATGGGGTTGGGTGTTGATCAACCTATCTCATTTGTGGTTAGGATTGTGTAGTATTGGTTATATTATTACCAGTGTCGCACTTCATTCCCGTGCTTTATTGTTAGTGGGGTTAGGGCATTTACTGGGTGTGGCCATATTACCCTACGTTATGGGTTGGCAATTTTTAGCGACAGCTATCATCATGGCAGCAAGCCTACTCATTTTGGCAGAAACTCAATGGGATCATAGCTAATCGAGAACCGTTAGCCCCTGTAAATAATCACTTAACTGACGATCATGATCGTGAGAGAGATTGCCCAGAGGTAGATTATCCCTAGAAAAAGCCTCAATTCCCATCACTTCCAACTTATCTTCTATCTTAAATTCTCCCGTGACTTCTGCTTCAATGAGAACGGAGATCGAGTGGATTCGAGGATCTCGGTCGACAGAAGAATAAACCCCGACTAAACGACGAACCTTAAATAAATCTAAACCCGTCTCTTCCTTCAATTCACGCGTAGCCGCCGTTAAAATATCCTCTCCCCAGTCTACAATACCTCCAGGAAGTCCCCATCGTCCCGTATCTTTTCGTTGGATCAAAACAATACGCCCATCAGAAAGGATAGGAATAACCGTTGCACCTGTAATGGGATGGCGAAAAATAATGCCCATAACAGTTTTTGCGTATCGCCATATTTGACCTATCTCCATACCATAAGCCCATTAAAGTTTGGCAGAATTAATTATAGCAATCCATTCATCATTGTGCTAGAAAAGTTACGGGGTTGGATAAGAACGATTACGGCCTTCCATTTTAGCCCGATAGAGGGCTTGATCCGCTTTTTCTAGGAGGGTTTTGCGGGAAAACGATTTATCGGGAACCATGCTGGCTGAGCCACAACTGACGGTAACATAGTCGCCTATTTGAGAGGCAGTATGTTCTAGCTTTAATGAGCGAATTTGTTCACAAATTCTTTGAGCAACCTGCATGGTTGCAGCCGGGTTAGAATTCGGTAAAACAACAATAAACTCCTCTCCGCCAAAACGGGCAGCCAAATCTGTTTTTCTTACTGCTTGTAAAATCCCTTTGCTAACTTTTTGAAGACATTTATCACCAGTGGGATGACCATAATGATCATTATAAAGTTTAAAGTAATCCACATCACATAAAATAATCGATAAAGGGCTCTTTTTTTCCTTATGCTGTTCCCATAATTTGGCAAAATGACTATCAAAATAACGACGGTTATGAAGGGTGGTTAAAGAATCAATAGAAGCTAATTTTTGCAAAGCAAAATTCTGATAACTAGGAATGGCTAGGACTGATACCCCTAAGGCAAAACCGGGAGCAATTAGTATCACCCATAAACCATTCAAAAAAGCATAATAGGAAACGCCCATTAAAATCAAACTAGGCATTACTAAACTGAGCAACAGAAAAGCAAGAAAGACAAAAATATTAAATTTGCTATCACGGTTAATGACTAAATGCCAGCTTACCATTCCCCCAATCAAAGACCAAGTTAAAATCCATAACCATTCTAAAGTCTCTGGCATTACCTTGATTAAAGGTCGTCCTTCTAAAGCCGCCGCCAAGATTTGACTACTGATATTAGCATGAATGATGACTCCTCCTGTCCGTAAAGGATAAGGGTTGAAGAAACTACTGTAAGGGGTAAAAAATTGATCGTTTAAACTCTCAGCAGTCGAGCCGATAAAGACAATACGATCGCGAATTAGATGAGGAGCAAACTGATTCCTTAATAAATCTTGCAGAGGAATTTTTGAAAATACGTTTTTAACTCCTCGATAATTTAAAAGAATTTGATACCCCCCATCATCGGCCCTTAAGTAACCACCGTCATTCTTTCTTAAGGGTTTAATGATAGCTTTTCCTAACTTTAGTGTCGACCCATTTGTATCAGGGACAGAGGTCAACTCAATACCCTCTTTTTCCAAATATTGTAGGGCAGCTTTGGTTCCCAAAGATAATTGAATGTCTCCTTCTTTTCGTCGAACTGATAGTAAAGCCCGACGGACTTTACTATCAGGATCAACAACGATATCAGCCAAAGCAACTTGTCCTTTTTCCGCTAGAATTGGGGGAGGGGCAACCGGTCGCCCACTGACTTTTTCCACACCAATTAAATTGGGAGTTGTCTGAAAAACAGCCTCAATCTCATCTCTTCCAGGTTCTACCACTAAATCTCGATAAATATCTAAGGCAATGATGCGAGGATTTTCTGCTTTAATAATGTTGATGGCTTGGGCAATGGTTTGATCTGATAAAGGCCATTGATTTAACTCGGTTAAATCTGCTTCATCGATGGTAACAATGGTAATTCTTGGGGAGATTGTTTCTGGGGGACGAAGGCGAAAGAAGTTATCATAAGCTGCCCATTCCAGAATTTGAAAAATACCTACATGATTAATAGTAAGGGTAATTAGAGTGACAGTAGGACAGGTAATCAAAACGGCTTGCCAGTCTTGATAAAATTGTTGAATTTTTGAGCCAATATTTACAAATAATCGTCTCATTAGCTTAAATAATTATAATAAATAATTAATTAAAAGGAATTCATAATTAGTATTTTTAAAAGTTTTCAAAGGTTGAGGGTAAAAAGTAATAAGTTGACTCATTACTTTTTACTAACGACTTATTTGAGTTATTTACTAGCAATAATGGGCTGAGAAGCAATATCACCTAAATTGCCAGAGTTGAGAACAGTAGACCAAATACGATTTAACTGAGCATTATGAGGATCTTTTGTCTTCATTGCCATGAGAACAGCTAACATATCATACCAGAGTCCCTCATTTCCTAACAAGTTAGCTTGTTCTAAAGAAGGATTTTGCTGCCAATTATTTAACTGAGTGGTCAAATTTTGAGTAGGATTAACTCGACGAATGGTTCCCGTCACTGTAGGACTATCAGGGAGTAATTTATCGCCACAGATTATGGCAAAAGACCATTTATACTCAGTTCCCACGGCCAAAGGAGGAGCCTCTGCCGGCAAAGAAATTTTGACAATCCCTCCTTTGTTGTTTAAAGATAAAAAGGTTTGATAATGGTGTTGATTTTTGTCGTCTTGTAAACTAACAAAAGCTTTTTTCGCCGTAGTTTGGGGAATATAAACAAAAAGGGAAGCTTGGGGTTGCATTGTCAATCTTTGGACATTTGGGGGAACCACTGCCGTTAAATAAGGGTTGAGATTTTTATCATCTCCAGGACATTTTCCTCCATCACGGGAGGCTCCCCCTTGAGAGTCTTTCGGGCGATCGCCACTGGGAGGAACAAAAGTCACATTACTGGCAAACAATTCTCCTTGAGTAGCGTTGGCCTGAACAACTGCCAGAGGATTAAGGAACAGTGTGGTAGATAGGAGACTAAAGACAAAAGAAGTTTGTAAAGGTTTCAGTGTCATCGCGTAAAAAAGAGTGAGGTTAAATCATGTCAGCCCCGTCTAAAGCCAATTACCGACTAAGATAAAAGCTGACCAATAAAAAGGATGAGAAAATTCAGGCGAGTGCAATAGGGAAAGTTGCGCTTGACGCAACGCTTCTGCTTTGTTTTGTGATGCAACCGTAGGTTGATTGAGGTTCCGATAGAGTTCGGTCATCAATTGTGCCGTTGATTGGTCTTTAACGGACCACAGGGTTGCGATGGTACTGCGGGCTCCAGAACGAACGGCCATACCTGCTAATCCCAGCGCCGCTTGTTTATCGCCGCTAGCGGTTTGACAGGCACTTAAGACCAATAATTCCACAGGATTATCGGTATTTTGTTCACGAGTCCGCAGAATCCTTTGAAAGTCCCGAACCCTGATGGTATCTTCCCAGGCAAGCACAAAGGTTTCATCAGGGTTGGAACTAAACTGTCCGTGAGTTGCTAAATGCACCACCGCTAATGGGGAGAGAGTGAGGGCATCTTGAAACTGACGACGGGTAAATTGTTGATTGAGAAGTTGTTCGGTGGGGATTTCTTGACCAATTTCTTGTACTTCGATTTCTACTCCAGGTAAGGCAGAAAACCCTTGATTAGCTTCACTGACTCCTGCGACTACCGCTTGTAATAATTCCGGGGCTAAATTTCTAGGATCAACCAATTGTAATCCTGGGGCTAAGGCCACTTGATAGTTTTCGATTAAATATTGTTGCCCATCGTGAAGGGCTGCCATAGGTAGGTTACGAAAAACCCCATCTAAGACAAAGACTAGGGTTTGGATTTCTGCTTGAGCGAGTTGGGGTTCAATAGGTCGAATTAGCCAATCATACATCTGTTGGGATAGGGTGAGACGTATTTGATTAGAAAAGGCAGGGTTGAGGGCTTGTAGGAGTTCTTCTAAGGTGTTTTCTACGGCTGTTTGAGATTGGGGAATTTCGTGATAGGTGAGGGGTTGACCGGCAACAGAAACAATAACCCCCAGGCGATCGCTTAAAATAATGGGATAAATTACCGCAGCCTTGGCATCAATCTCATCAATTTGTTTCGGTTGTGCATCTAAACAGGCTTCACGAAAGAAATTTTCCAGTTCTGCTAGTTGTAAGGATTCAATCACCTCTCTGGCTTGGATTAAATTGGTTTGAGGAATGGCTTGGCCTGGGGTTTCTGGAGTTAAGAGCAGACTAACTAAGTTTCGATATACAGGTTCAACGCTGTTACGGAAGGAAAATTGTACCCCGGCATCGATGGCTACTAAATCGTTACGAATGGTTTGTAGGGTTTGCACGGCTGCTTTATTGGTAGCGATGGCCCCTTGACGGTTTCCTTGTACTTTGAGCAGTCGACTGAGTTGCCATTGCCATTGATAGGCCATATCATTGCCTTTAATATCTTGAGCTAGTTGTAAGGCTTGTTCGGTCAAGGGTTGGGCTGTTTGCCATTCTTGTTGCTGTTCGTATAATTTTCCTAGGGTTCCCAAAGCATAAGATGTTGCGCGAGCATCGTTTAAGTCTTTTGCCTGTTCTACGGCTTGGCTTAGGGGTTCAAAAACGGTTTGGGGGGAAACCTTTTGGGTTGCCAATAATTTCAGTAAACTTTCTCCTAAGTTAACGTAGGCGTAAACAGTGCGACGACTGGGGGGTAAGTTGGCCATTTTCCGTTGTAGAGAAGGCAACAGGGTTAAGGCTGTTTGCTCTTGATCTTGATTAATTAAGAGACGAAATTGATTGAGTTGCGCTTCAATTTGTAATCCAGGGTTGAGAGCAGTTTGCCCTGCTTGTTGATAGAAATTGAGGGCTTGAGTGGTTTGTTTGGCCGCTTGAGAGACGTTCCCCAGGTTGAGTAAGGCCGCCCCTTGATCATCGGCACTATTGAGGGTTCGAGCCAGGGTTAAGGCTTCTTCTAGGATAGTTTGTGCCTGTTCTAAGTTACCCACAGCTTGTAAGGCTAATCCTAAACCCTGTAATCCTCTGAGTTTGAGAATAGAATCTGCTTGCTCATCTAACTGTTGTTTGATCTGGGTTAATTGTTCTAAGGAACGACGATAAAGCCCTAAATTTTGTAGAGCCTGGGCCCGATTAATTCGAGTTCCTAAAACCCCGATTTGGTCTTGTCCTTGTTGATAGTATGTTTCGGCTTTCTTCCAGGTTTCTATGGCGGTTTGGGGTTCTCCTAAATTGAGGTATAAACTGCCTTGGGTGTTGAGACTTTGGCCATGAATGAGGGTGAGACGAGGGGTGTTAGGGGATAGGGTGTTAATGAGCCTTAGACTCTCTGTAATGGTACTTTGGGCTTCTTCCCATTGTCCTAGGGCCTGATGGGCTAAGGATAGGTAGTTTAAAGTAACAATTTGAGTGAGGGTATTTTCTGCTTTTTGAGCCGATTGTAATGCTTCTTGCCAATAGGCTATCGCTTGGCTATATTGTCCTTGTTGATAGAATTCTTGGCCTTGTTGCAAACTGCCTGTATTTTGAGTTTGGACGGTTTCTAGGGCAATCATCAAAGGTTTCTGTTGTGCTCTAGAGGGCAACCAAGGGTTTAAACTCATCACAAAAGTTACCAGTCCTAGGGTTAAACTAGAGACAAGGGGGGAGGATTCAAAAGATATCATCGGGTTAATTACTTTATTTCATGGATGATTAAGATCAGATTTAATGTTAACGATTTAGATTTAAAATGGGTATATGAATACCATGTCAATTGTAGAGAAAATAGATATTTTTAAGGATATCTAGAATTTTAAAAATATTAATTCTAAATTCTTAATTCTAAATTCATTTTGTATCTATTTTGTAACATCCCATACTAGCTTTTGACGAGACGGAATTCAACTAAATTTTAAAACTTAGATATTTCTAATTCAGTACAACTACGGAGGCTTTTATCCCTATTAGACTGTGGAGAATGCGGAGTTCTTTCTTGCTCATCCCCTTCTATTAAATTTCGCAAATCTTCCCAAATATTACGCCATCTTAAAGGTTGTTCTGGGTTATCAGGAATGCCACCTTTTCCGGTGCGAATAAATACATTGCCTTCATCAGCCGCACAAGCAATAACGATGAGATCACGGGGATCGATGGTATTTTCGGGTAGTCGATTAAACCCAGAGGTGGGATCTCCTTCTGGAACCCGAATTAATACCTCTCCACTAAAGGCCGGTCCCAACTCGGAGGTTACGGTAATATCAGATAATCGGGTTAAAAAGTCTCGAAACTCAATACCAAACACCCCTAAAGCATCAATAATAACCCTTCCTCCTTGACTTTGTTGAGCATTAGCGGTGATATCATTGTTTTCTGTGGGGAAACTCAAGAGAAAGTTTGTTGTAATGTTGATATTGCCCCCAGGTTCGGTTCCCAACCCATTTGTACTGATTAAACTGCCATTGCGTAAAAAGATTAAGGGTGATCTAATCGTAATGTTCCCTTCTCCTCCCGTTGCTGAGATAGTTCCTGAGTTTTGGGTGAAGGTTTGGGGGGAGGTGACTTGAATATTAATATTGCCCCCTGATGTCTCACTTGCGTTAGCAGTAATTTCGCTATTACTGAGGATATCTAAGCTTCCTGTGACTAACTCAATATTACCACCTCGGCCCACACCTTGGGCATTGGTACTAATGAGACTATTATTGCCCAGAGTCAGGCCGTTGGTGCGGATGGAGATGTTGCCATTACTGCCTACCAACGTATCGGCTGTAATCGTTCCACTATTGTCGAGAACAATGTTGTTAGCCTCGATATTAATGTTACCTGGTGCGCCCTGTCCGGGGGAGACATTTGTGTTACGACTGGGAAAATTCCCCACGTTAATCGTTGCCCCATTATCAATCTCTAAATTCCCCGTTGTGATGTTAACACTACCACCATTGCCTGTACTATTAATAGCATTGGCAAACAATCCACTGGCCCCGAAGCTAGTTTCTCCTGAGAGTTCCGTGGTTTGAGCAACAATGTCTAAATTCCCCCCATTGCCAAACCCGGCTGTACTAACAACAATTTGACCCCCTTCTTGAACGGTTAATTGTTGAGTATTAAGGCGAATATTACCCCCATTCCCTTGAGCATTTTCCAGAACGGCACTAAACAAACCACTGGCCGTCTGAGGAACTCCTCCAATGACTTGCACTTTTTGGGCATTAACAGTAATGTTACCCGCTTGACCTAACTCCGTGGTACTGGTGTTGATTTGACCCCCATCTCTGAGACTGAGGAGATTGGTATTAATGTTGATTTGACCTCCATTCCCTGTGAGATCATTGTCCGTGTCCTCAACACTTCCCACTTCGGAAATGATAGCACTAGGACGAAAATTTGAGATCCCCTGGATATCAATACTGTTAGCTTGGATGTCAATGGTTCCCCCATTGCCTGAACCCAGGGTTAAAGAACCAATTTGTGCCCCATTGGTAATCACTAAACCGCCTGTGTTGATCCGTAAACTTCCTCCATTGCCTGTGGCATCTGTTTCCACATTGCTCAAAATACCTGTGGGGTTCCCATTAGGGGCGTTTCCCGTTAAGGAAATGTTAGACGCATTGATAGTTGCACTGCCAGCGTTGCCGTTGGTAAAGGTATTAACGCTAATATTCGCTCCACCGCTCAAGGTAAGGTTGCCAGTATTGATTAATAGATTGCCCCCATTGCCTGTGGCTTCTGGTTGTACATTACCAAAAATCCCCGTCTGTGAGCCTGTAATGGGTGAAGTACCCCTCAAATCTATGTTATAAGCGTTTATGGTGGCACTGCCAGCATCCCCACTGCTAAAGGTGTTAACCCCAATATTAGCCCCATCGCTTAAGGTAAGGTTGCCAGTGTTGATTAACAGATTGCTCCCATTCCCTGTGGCACCAGTCTCCACATTACCAAAAATCCCTGTGGGTAGATTCGTAAGGGCTGAAATTCCTGACAAATAGATATTAGAAGCGTTAATGACGGCAACCCCTCCATCCCCACTGCCAAAGGTTCCGACGTTGATATTGGCTCCCCCTGACATTTGTAGGGTATTGGTATTAATGGTTAAGCTTCCCCCTGTTCCTGATGCGTTGACGGCGACAGCCCCAAATAAGCCACTCGGTACTGTTAATTGAGCGAATGGTAAAAAAGATGCTCCACTCATTAGAATATCTTGGGCATTTACCGTGAGGCTGCCTGCTTGCCCTGCACCAAAGGTATTCGCCCCTATTTGACCTCCATCACTGACAATTAAGCGTCCTGTATTTAATTGAATCGTGCCACCTTGTGCGCTAGGGGTACTACTGGAAGAAACATTGGCAAATAGGCCGCTAAAAACGTCTTGAGCAAATAGGTTTGGAGGAATTCCAAAGGGAGGGGTATTACCAATCCCACTAACCTGGATAGACTCTGTGGTGGTTACTTTCAATTCACCCCCCACTCCACCTCCTGTGGTATTGGCTAAGATAACCGAACCCTCTGTTAAGCTTAAATTTCGTCCTTGAACTTGGACACTGCCCCCAAGATTGCCACTTACATCCACAGAGGAGGCTCCTCTCATATTAATATTGTTGTAGCCAATGGCACCAGTGGGAGGGCTTAATTGTATTTGCCCATTTTGATTGCTAAACTCTACCAGGCCATTACTAAAGGCCCCTAGTTCGATCCTTCCGTCTAGTGCGTTAATATTACCTCCATCGAAGATAATATCACCCCCAACCAGGGCTAGGGTTTCCCCTGAGTTAACGGCAAAACGGTTCACCGGATCAAACGGCCCATTGGGGAAGCTCGGCAATCTAGTGATTTCAAAGTTATTGGGATTGGTGGCTAGATTATTGCCAAACCCCTGAACTGTTATGCTTCCTGGGTTCGGACCCATTTGTAGCCCTAGGGGGGCTGTCATGGTTAAGAGGGTTCCAGAAGCAGTTGAGTTTCTGGCACTAAATAGCCCTCCGCCCACAAATTCAATACTATCGGCTGTACTGGCTACAAAGGAACCACCAATATCAATGGTGGCATTGGGTCCGAAGATAATGCCATTGGGGTTAATAAGAAAAAGGTTGGCGGTGCCGTTAGCTGTAATGGTTCCTTGAATATCTGAGATGCTGGTGCCGGTGACACGACTAATAATATTGGCGATCGCTGCTGCATTGCCGAAGTTGGCACTGCCAGGGTTAGGAACTGAGAATTGAGAAAAACTATGAAATAAGTTACCTCCTACAGTTGTCCCTCCTGTAATGGTATAGTTGTTACCCATCTGATTCACCACTGAGTTATTGGGCAGGGTTCCATCAGCTTGAATGGCCTGTGCTAAGACATGGGTTTCAGAAACGAAGAATGTTATGCCTGTTGCTAGGTATAAACAAAGGGAGGGCAGGGAGAAAGGGAACTTAACCATGTTTCTCTAGTCTTTTGGGAGCAATGAAACTGTTGATGATTACTTAAGTTCATAACAGCCCCATTATTCTAACCAAAATCATAAGATCGAGCATTTTAATAATCGTCGTCAGCGACACAAATGCCTTTACACTTAATCCCATTGCTGGCGGTGCGTTTACAGTGGGGACAAAGGATTTTTTCTTCTTGAGGCTGATTAGCCAAGTTTTCAGTGATGACTTTGTTAGAAGTTTGTTTATCAATTGACATTGATGAGACCATAACTGCTTTCTCTGATTATTTTATCCAATATTAAGTATTGTAAACAAAGTTTCAAGTCTCTACCTCAAGGTGGAGGTAATTTCCAATTTGCGCATTCTGATTGACTATGTGATCTAGAGAGATTTAATATCATATTTTTCTTGATTTTTATATGATATTAATCACTGGATATAATGATTAATATCACTGTCTTGATTTTACAATATGTTAGTATATTTTTCAGTATTAATAATTAAAAAACAAAATATGTTTACTCCCATTCCTAAACATTTTTACTTAATTAAAAAGCAAGCCAATTTAGATTCATTTTTGTTTCCATTATTGTCAACTTTTAATTATTTTTTAGAATCAATAAATGAATTTTTCAAGACTATAAACGTTATATTTTTTTGGTTATTGTTAATCCTAATATACTTATTTTTAGCCAACACTGGGAAATGTATCTCTAGTATCAGTACAGACAATAAATTGTTATCAAAAAAAACTTCTAATGGGATGATTCAAAAGATTTCAGGTTAATCTATAGTGTTTCTCACTCTCATGAAGTAGACTGATTTCTTCTTCCCCAACTCTGCACTCCGAACTACCAAAGCTCAAAAATTTTGTACCTCACAAGTATGGGAAATGCTATATTATTTAATTAACAAAAAAAATCCTGCAATTTTTGTGCAGGAAATTAACAGTATGCAAATAATGAATAAAGGGATTAGTTAAGAATACGTTCTTTATCTTCTAGCACTTCATGGGTCATGTTCTCGAAGTAATTTAAGAGGCGATCCGCCCAATATTTAACATCATAGATGGTAACTGTTTCATACATAATAGCCATTTTTTCTTGTTGTTCTTCAGGAGACATATCTAAAGCTTTATCAATTGCCTCATCCATCAATTTAACTGAATAAGGGTTAGTTAAAATTGCTTGAGGAAGTTCAGTCGCTGCGCCAACGAACTCAGATAAAACTAATACGCCATCTTTTCCTTCGTGAGCAACAATGTACTCTTTAGCGACTAAATTCAAACCATCTCTTAAGGGAGTTGTCCAGCAAATATCAGCCGCTTTGTAATAACAGAATAAATCTAATAGGGGAATAGGCTGAGTGTAAAGCTTCACAGGAGTCCAGTCCAATTGAGCAAACCGTCCATTGATTTTACCTACTAATTGCTCGATTTCATTTTGGGCTGCTTTATAAACTCGCATTCCTGGGGCTGCTTGTACACAAGTCATGACAAAGTTAACTTTTCCATGTAAGTCAGGACGACGTTCTAATAACCGACCAAAGGCTTCTAATTTTTCTTTATTTCCTTTAACGTAGTCAATACGACCAGCAGCAATAATCAATTTACGCTCATGCAAACTCTCTTTAATTTCCTTAATTCTAGCTTCTGCTTCTGGAGAGTGTAACACCTCTAAAATATTTTTGGGGTTGGTTCCCACTGGAAAGGCATCGATTTTGACAATCTGATTTTTGTACTTTAACTTGGTAGTGACTTCTGGTTCAGCCAAAGCAATGCCCACAGGGGTTAAATGTCCCGATACTTTCTGCGTTTCGACGATCTCAACCGCACGTAAACTGCGGACAACGTTGACAAAGTTTTCTGAATAACGAGGGATATGAAAACCCACTACATCACAACAAAGCAGACTATCAACAATGGCTTCTCTCCAGGGCAAAATATTGAAGACATCCACTGAGGGAAACGGGGTATGGTGGAAGAAGGCAATACGTACATTGGGCTTTTTCTGGCGAATGAAGTGAGGAGCCAGCCATAAATTGTAATCATGTACCCAGATTAAGGCATCATCTGATGCTTCCTCGCAAGCTGCTTCAGCAAACAGACGATTAATTTCGATGAAGTTATCCCAGTCCGAAGACTCACTGGTAAAGTGATAGGGAAATGAATGCAGAATGGGCCAAAAGGCTTCCTTTGAGGTAATGTGATAGAAATGTTTAACTTGGTCGGCACTTAGGGGGATACGAGAAACTTGATAGTTTCCATCGTCTTCGACAACAATATTTTTAACAAACTTATTTCGTTGTTTAGCGTTAACTTGTTTCCAGGCTATCCAAGTTCCCTGATTATTCTCATCTGCAAAAAAGCTTTTTAATGTAGGTACAATGCCATTAGGACTTTTTTTCGGTAAATATCTTATTTGTCCATTCTCAACAATTTCATCATAAGGTTCACGGTGATACAGGATAACAAGTGAAGATTTCATAATTTGATTTTTCGTGGGTTGGTACTTAAATTAACTGAAAGCTTCAGTTATTGGGGAAAAGTTCTTATTCTTTTGCTAATGATATTAACACATAGTAGTTGCCATACTGGTGAGACAGATAATTTATCGCTTTGAGGCAGAAGGCATAGAGAAAAAATTTTCAGCTATTTTAGTGAATTGAAAATTACTGTAATAATTAGAGTTATGTTATGTTTTGTCTCAACATCTAATAATATCTAATATCTGCACTTGAGAATTAAAAGAAGAAATGATATATTACTACAAATGTCTACATGAGAGTTGTCCTCGCCTAAACTTAAACTCAGGCTAATAAATTATGGCAATTAAAAAACAGTTTTCCAGTTTTGAAGAACTTTTGTCCACCTCTTCGGTCCCGATTCTGGTTGATTTTTATGCGACTTGGTGTGGCCCTTGTCAAATGATGTCCCCAATTTTAGAACAAGTGGGCACACAGATGAGAAGTCGCATACAAGTGGTTAAAATTGACACTGATAAATACCCAGGAATTGCCTCTAAATATGGTATTCAATCTCTACCAACTTTGGTTTTATTTAAAAAAGGACAGCCAGTAGAACGCATTGAAGGAGCGATGCAAGCCTCCCAATTAATGCAACATCTCAATCTTTTAGTTTAATCCTTCACTTCCTAAACCATCGCCGATGTCAAAATCGAAAATATACAACTGTGGATCAACTTACTCAAACTACACAGTTATTCACTCGCCGATGGTTTGCGTTAAGGTACTCTGGAAATCTCTCTTTTTCTGCTGCTTTATCGAGTCAAAATCATTTTATTCTCCAATTAATTGAACCTAAAGACGTTTCCTAGAAACAGCTAAGGACTTGATTTTAATATACGTAGCCAACTATTTAAGCCAATCAAATAAGGAAGAAACATAATGGTTTCAATTCTTACAATTAGAGCTTATAATATACACTATTTCGAGATAAGTTCCTAACCACGGTTGCTGATTTGTAGCAACATTATACATAATCATCACACTTAAAAAATCTCTTCCATTTTCATGGTTACAATGATTGCATACATGATAACGAATTTCTGTGGTTGCTTGATGCTGCCAATTTTTTCATGGTAAAAAAATAGCATTTTAGATAGGTATTTTGAATCTCAACATCCAGCTTTATTAAAGGTAATAGATAAAACTTTTTTGTCAACTAATTCACAATTTTTATTTCTTGATTGTTTATTGTAGTCTAAATCACAATCATGAAAACAAAAACAAGCTATGGTAAAAATCCACATAGTCCATATATAGGGTGACTGCTCGAACATTGTTCAAGACATAACACCATATCTGTGGTATAACCAAAAAGTGTCCTTTTCCAATTGACATCTATTTCGACACAAATTAAGTACAAAGTTATTAGTCTTCTGATTAGTCCTAAATGATGCAACCCACCATCTTAACTTCCTCTGAACAAACTTACTTTGGCAACACCCAACCTTCTCATCCTAGTTACCATTCACAGCTAGGAGAGAATAAGATTAGAGTAAGACGACGGGATGGATCTTCGACAGCCTTAAACATTAGTAAGATACGTGCTGTTGTGGACTGGGCTTGTGCCGAGAAAGAGGTGAATAGTATTGCCTTAGAAGCCGGGTTAACCACTCGTTTACGGGATGGCATTACTACTAGAGAGATCCAGGACAACTTAATTAACTGTGCTTTGGAAATGTGTAGTCCTGCTGAGCCAGACTGGCGTTACGTTGCGGGTAGACTCCATATATGGAGTCTCTGGAAAGATGTTCTAGTCAGTCGGGGTTATCAGTACGGGAATTATGAAACTACGGTGAGAACCAAAGTAGAATCGGGGCAATATGATAATCGTCTCTTAACCTATTCTACAACAGAATTAGAAGAAGCAGGAACGTGGATTAATTCAGACTGGGATACCGATTATGACTATGCTGGGGCAGTCTTATTGACAAGTCGTTATCTCTTGTCTGATGAACTGCCGCAAGAAGCTTTGTTAAGCTGTGCCTTACTTTTGGCGACGGTAGAAAGTCCAGAGAATCGATTGCTTTGGGCAAGACGATTTTACGAAGCCATCGCCAAGCGAAAAGTGTCCCTAGCTACCCCTATTCTAGCCAATTTACGGGTTCCTGGGGGGTCGTTGACCAGTTGTTTTATTTTGTCTATTGATGACAACCTAGAGAGCATTTTTGAAGAGATTACCAATACCGCTAGAATCTCCAAAAATGGGGGTGGTGTCGGGGTGAATGTTAGTCGTATTCGCGCTACGGGTAGCTGGGTGATGGGTAAGTCTAACGCCTCTGGTGGTATTATTCCCTGGATTAAGTTATTAAATGATACTGCGATCGCTGTTAATCAAGGGGGGAGACGTGCCGGGGCTGTTACTGTTGGGGTTGATATTTGGCATTTAGATGTCCCAGAATTTTTGGAAATACAGACGGAAAATGGGGATCAAAGACGGAAGGCTTATGATGTCTTTCCTCAGTTAATTTTGACTGACGAATTTATGCGTCGCGTAGAAAATAAGGAAGAATGGACATTAGTTGATCCTTATCAGGTACGGGAAAAGTTTGGCATTGAATTAGCAGAGTTATGGGGGGAGAAGTTTGAGGCAGCTTATCGTTTAATTGAGGCAGAATTAGATCGAGAAATTACTCTTTATAAGCGGGTGAATGCCCGTGAATTGTTTAAAAGTATCATGCGATCGCAGGTAGAAACAGGGATGCCTTATTTAGCGTTTAAAGATACCATTAACAAGGCGAATCCGAATAAGCATGATGGTTATATTCCTGGTGTCAATTTATGCACAGAGAGCTTTTCCAATGTGTCTTCTGGAAAGTATAGTCATTGTTGTAATTTAGTTAGCTTGAATTTAGCGAATCTTGAGGAAGAGGAACTTAATTATCTCTGTAATATTTCTGTTCGGATTCTTGATAATACCATTGATATTACTAACCCTCCTTTTGACGATGCTAAGGCCCATAATGATAGATACCGTACTATTGGTGTCGGTTGTATGGGTTTAGCTGACTGGTTAGCTAAGAAGGGTTTAACTTACGAAAATATAGCAGAAATTAGTGACTTATTTGAAGAGGTGGGTTATTGGTGTACTCATACCTCTATGGAGTTGGCCAAGGAAAGAACTCCTTATGATGCGTTTGAGGGAAGTGATTGGAGTAAGGGGTTATTAATTGGCTCTAAATCGGTTGATTGGTTCGTTGAAAATGCTGCCAAAAAAGAGCGTTGGTTACAATTATCAGAAGATATAAAAAGTTATGGTATTCGTAACTCTCATATTACAGCGATCGCTCCTAATACTTCCTCATCTTTAGTGCAAGGTTGTACGGCAAGTATTCTCCCCGTTTATAGTCGTTTCTTCTATGATAAATGGGCTAAGGGAACTGTACCCATTGCCCCTCCTTTTATTAAGGAATCTTTCTGGTTTTATCACGAAAATAAAACCTTAGAACAGCAAAAAGTAGTTAAGGCGGTTTCCACTATTCAACAATGGATAGATACAGGAATTTCCATGGAATTGTTATTTAATTTGAATCAGGGGATTTACTTTCCCAATGAACCGGAACGCTGTTTGACGGCTAAGGATATTTTTGAGACGTTACTGTTAGCATGGAAGGAAGGTTGTAAGGCAATATATTACGTTAGGACCGTACAGAAAGACGATTTTAAGGAGTCTGATAATAATTGTACTGCTTGTGCTAATTAATATGTAGGGTGGGCTAAATGTCCACCTTATTAATTTTTATTTAATTCTGATAATAATTGATAAAGCAAAAAATTAGAGTTAATAGAAAATAGTATGAATGAAAACTATCATAAAAATAAGTTTAATCATACAATTGGATTAGGATTACTAATTTTTATATTGCTTATTATCATAACTTTGATCCTGAGACTTGTTTTTGAAGATAGTAAATGGTATTTCGAGACATTTACTCAACCATTTGCTGTTTTTGCAACAGGTTGGTTTATTCAGAAAGGAATAGCTAATGAGCAAAATAAAATTAATAATAATCATCAACAAGAAAAATGTTTAAAAGACTACTTACAAGAAATAAAAGAGTTAACAATTAATGAAAAGTTAGGAACAAAAGATGCTAAAAAAGAAGTCATAGAAGTAGCAAGAATAATAACGGAATCTACCATAAGGAATCTTGATGGAAAACGTAATGCAAGTTTAACTTATTTTTTATCTAAATTAACACTAACTAAAAAGACATATAATGATGAACCAAATTTTTTGACTCTATTACGTGATCTTAACTGGGATGTCGGGCTAAGTCCCACGCTATAAACGAGGGGGACGCATCGAACCGTAGGTGAGTACCCCCAAGGTTTTAGCGTGCGGATAAAGCCCGACCAATATAT
>JAAUYJ010012974.1_pt1 | contig 22222 bp, 16 predicted proteins | sample 7278031 | NCBI WGS metagenome assembly JAAUYJ01 (sample SAMN14350222, study PRJNA611818) | marine sediment metagenome | isolation source: surface marine sediment (1.8m) | place: French Polynesia: Moorea | collected 2018-08 | reverse complement strand
TAATGCAGCTTTAGAAGCTGCATAGATACTGGAATTAGCCATACCCATCTGGTTGTTAACCGAGGTATTGACGACAATGCTGCCACCCTGGCGAATAATCGGTGCAACTTTCTGGATGCTGAAGAATGCACCTTTAAAGTTAATATCCATTATTTCATCAATCAAATCCTCATTCACCTGGTTTAGGGGTGCTAACTTGGCAATTCCCGCATTGACGAATAGTATATCAAGACCGCCAAATTGTTCTTCGATTTTAGATACCATCTTTTCAATGTCAGTTAGAGAGCGCAGGTCAACCTGAATCCCCAATACTTCTGTTCCCAATTCTTCCAATGCTCGATCAAGACGGTCTGGATTTTGTCCAGTAATAACAACTTTTGCTTCAAGAAGCTGGAAGAGTTTAGCTGTAGCTAAACCAAAACCTGTGGTTCCTCCAGTAATTAATGCTGTCTTTCCTTGAAGTTTTGTCATGGTTTTTCTCCTTTTTTGTGATGATTTATTTAACTGTTTAAAACTTTCTTGGTCGCCTATTTTCTCTAGGTAAAAACAAAGTCATCAGGACTAAGTTCGTTAAAGATAACGCCCGACACATTGGCTAAAGATATCTCTTTTTCTATACCATCTTCTGTATAGGTAGCAATAATGCTGGTGCTACCCAGATCTCCAAAAGCAGGCAGCAGTTCAAGATCTTCAAAAGAAGAAACGATATTCTCCACGCCAGTAATGCGAATTTTGTCCACACCCAGTTCAAAGTCCATTATGGTATTTCTCGTATCTACTAGGTCTGGTATTGTTACTCCTTCTACTATTACGTCATCAAGATATTCTGGATATTCAACCTCGACTGCATCAGGCAAGCTACCATTGACGATATTAAACTCGTCTGCGCCAGTTCCTCCATAGAGATGATTGCCATCACCACTGCGAATATAGAGGAGATCCTCACCTTCTCCTCCAACTAGTTGGTCGCTACTACCTGCTATAAGAATATCGTTGCCCTTGCCACCATCAAGAAGATTGTGACCATTGCCCCAAGACGCAATGAGAATGTCATCCCCATCTTCGCCAAAGGCTCGATCCTGTGAGTTAACTAAAATCTGATCGTTTCCGTCATCACCATAGATACGGCGGGTTCCCTCGGTATCTTGTGCTGAGATTCCGTTGAACCAATCATCCTTATTGCTTAGATAATGAAATGTTAAAGGGATATTCGCTAGGCCATCCCGATTACTTAAAGGAGAAGGAAATTGCTCATTCGGAGATGGAAATGGTGATTGTCGATCAATAACTGTGACTTCTAACGACTCTACTGTTTCATTTCCCAAATTAGCGATTGAATATTGGTTCTCTGGTGCGATATAGACAAAAGTATCTTCTCCCACAGTCCTTTCTTCTTCTCCAATTCTGATGCTCAGTTCCCCTGAGGTTACATAGAAAAATACATGATCCTCACTTGTAACTGACTCAGGAAAATTAGCGGTATCATTTTGAGATTCTAGAGAAAACTGGTTGTATGAAAATTCATTCCCCGTTTCTTCTAGGGTGAGAAGAGAAGTGTACTCGATTCCAAATGATCCAGTAATTGTCGGTCGCTGAGGAATTCCATCGTGATTGCCAAGGGTCCATACATCAAGCGGAACATTCTCTGCTAGTGCTAAAGCCTCCTCTACTACCTCCTGCTCTGCGTCTTCTGAAAACACTACAACATAATCAAGAGAGTCTTCGGGGGCTGTATAGTCGGGCGATGCTCCTAGTCCAGTAAATACGACAGGGGCATCGATCCGCGCCCCAAATTTTATAAAAGTTTCTAAATCTAAGGGTGCTTCTTCCGTCGACGGGATCGGGGCATTTAGATCAGTTGCTTGCACGCCTACAGCCTCGAATAGAAGGTCTAGAGCCCCAGGACTTACAAATGAAATCGCTCTCGCGCCTGGAGTAACCCCAACTATGTCTGCCTCCGAGTCTTCGTTACCCCAGGTGTGCACTTCCGCTCTCGGACTAAAGAATAGGCCACCCTCTGACAAGGTCAAACTATTTTCTGCACTCTCTGCTGTGAATTGAAGTTCTCCATCAGTTACATACCATAACTCGTTTTCCCAGAGATGGTAATGTAGTGGCGGTTGGCTACCTACTGTTGCGAAAAAATCAATAAGATTAAAACTAAAATCAGTCTCTCTTGTTGTTGCTAAGGTTGTATATAAGTTACCAGAGACATAGGTGCTTGGGCGATTTGGATCGTTTTGGGAGACTATCAGAAAATCATCAACAACTTCAGTTGCAATACTTCTACTGCCTTCACCAGTTGGAATATTTCTAACGCCTTCTGAACTACTCATCTGTATAAACTCCTTAATTTAGCAATTTAGCTAGCACTACAGTAAAAAAATTACGGAATAAGTTTGTCATCTTACAGCCAAAAATTTAGGTTGATAATTTGCTGTGTGTCCCGTCACAGAAAGAGGAATTCTTAGTGTGGTTGTACAGACAGAGTGTAATTTTCTGTTTTTCTTTTATCTTGAACTATTGAGTTCGGAAACAATGATTTTTTTCCTAAGTAGGGTCAAAACTAGCGACGCTGTCACCAGGGGGTAGATAGCCTGAAATCCTTATAGGGTAAGCATTTCAAAATAAATAATTAGCGATCGCACTCTTGTATTGATTTTTGCAGTTTTTGACTAATCTCTGCAAAACTAGGAATTTTTATTCAAGTAAATCAATAGTTGAAAGACTTACAGGGCAAAGACTGTAGCAATTATTAATTAAAAGTGATATTTACTGCTCCAAGCACTCAAAACTGCAAAATTATCTAGATTGCCCCTGGTGTCACTCTCCCTAGTTCCCAAGTATATGTGTTTTTGTTCCTCAATAATGGTTTGTTTCCTTGCACGATTAACTTCTCAATTTTGTTAAGTTTTTGCCAGTTAAGATTAGTAAGTTAAAGAAAAACTTAAGTAGTTCAGCGTTGCTGAATCAAGAGTGGATTAAATAGGAAGAGGAACTTGTTTAAATCTTAAGTAATATATCAAAATTCGAACAGAATACTTGAGCATTTGAGTTGATTTTGAACAGCACAAAGTATCTCGATCTAATCTAGCTAAATAATGTCAAAACCCTTGTATTTTATCCTTAAACTCTAGTTAACTTAGTTTTGGGTAACACTAAATGTCTTTCTGACTCAATACAATTAGCATAAACACAATATCCATCTGTCAAATATCTTCTAGTGTTTCAGCTTTTTATTTTCTTCCAGAGTTTATCAAAACTTTGACCACTGCCATAGCCTATTTGTATAGCCAAGATTCCTGGAAGATAATGATCGCTCGCTGTCCAAACCCAACTCTTATCAGTTTTTCGTCCTACATAGGTTTGAAGTTCGTCTAATTCAGCGACAGCAGGCTCTGGTGATTCATCTTCGGGCAATTCTTTAGCTGATTCTTCAACCCAGTTCATAATAGTGGTATGGTGAATGTCTGTGACTCGTTATCTAATAGAGCTTGCCAGAGAATTTCATTAGTTTCAGGCGATCTTTCCGAAGGAATGTACAATCTCGCTCCGCCTGGCGCTGCGCGGACGCAATGGCGGATTCATTTGGTCAAGAGTGCCAATTTTGTTGAGTTTTTGCCAGTTAAGATTAGTAAGTTAAAGAAAAACTTAAGTTGAGGAGTATCTTCTGTAAAATAATGCTATCCTTACACTCCTCTAGCTTCTGCTATTATTTTTAAATTAGAAGCCAAAAGTAATAAGATAAACTAGGTAGTCTTTCTAAAATCAACAGTAGTCACGGACAAATCTCCATCTGATTGAATTTGTGGTAAATTCCAGCAGACAGGAACACTTCCATCTTTCTCACAACGGTAAACAATTACCCATATTTCGCTTGCGGAATATTAGTAAAGTCTATGAAATGGGAGAAGTTTCGGTTCAAGCATTAAAAAATGTCAGTCTCGATTTGTACCCAGGAGAACTGGTAGTATTACTTGGTGCTTCTGGTAGTGGAAAATCTACATTACTTAATATTTTGGGGGGTTTGGATGTTCCCTCAACAGGACAAGTTATGTTTGCAGAGCGGGATCTAACTCAAGCAGACGATCGCGCTTTAACTAGTTTTCGACGGGAATGGGTTGGTTTTGTGTTTCAGTTTTATAATTTAATTCCTAGTCTTACTGCTAGAGAGAATGTGGCTCTAGTTACTGAAATAGCCTCTCATCCGATGCGACCAAGAGAAGCTTTATCATTAGTAGGGTTAGACCATCGCCTCGATCATTTTCCTGCCCAACTATCGGGGGGAGAACAACAACGGGTTGCGATCGCTCGTGCTATTGCCAAACGTCCCCTGGTGTTACTGTGCGATGAACCGACAGGTGCATTAGACTTTCAAACAGGTAAACTGGTATTGCAAGTATTACAGCGAGTTAATCAGGAATTAGGCACAACTATTGCGGTGATTACTCACAATGCAGGAATTGCAGCTATGGCAGATCGGGTTATTACTATGCGTAGTGGGGAGATTATTGGTATTGAGCGTAATGAAACCAAAATTTCTCCAGAGGATTTGGAATGGTAACTATTAAGGGGTGGTGGGATACGAGGAAGGAGGAATGAGGTAGTTAGTAGTTAGTAGTTAGTAGTTAGTAGTTATTGTAGGGGTGTTGCTGATTAGGTAATGATATTCGATACTACAGTAGGGTATGGGCATTGCCAAACCCCTACCAATTCATTTTCATTGTTTTCAATCAATAATTAAATTAAAATCATTACGCATTCAGCAACGTGCTTTTACTACAATGAAACAGCTTTTGCGACCTCAAAAGACTGGATCAAGCTATAACTGCTTGGGATTCTTTATTTATAAGGTGCTTATAATCTGGGTCTAGCCAACAACGGGGTAAAGATTCACCAGAAGGGAAAATAAGTTCTGACTTTGTGAACATTTCTGGGTCTTGCATTTCTTCTCCAGCATGACATCTACCCAGGATTTCTGTTTTAAAAGGATCGTAAAGGTTTTGTGTTTCTAGTACTTCTACTAAATCACCACTAGATTTTTTGAGAAACATAATGCCTCCCTGGTCAACAAACTATGATATTTCTTTGATTCTAGCGCGGGTAGTTGATACGAAATATAACAGACTGTAAACTATATAACAGACAGTGAAGTAGCCTTTTGTTACAGAGAATCAAGCCAAAGCTCAGGTTTTGTTACTATAATCCCTCTTTTATTATTTTAGGGAAAAAGTGACAGGCGATCGCTCTTTGCCTCTGCTTGTTGTTGAGTAAGTAGGGTTGATTGACTGCGCCCCACAGGATTAAACTGTGGTCAGCTAATAAAGAAAATAACGGGTCGCAAATGGCTAAAGCCGATTTGCCAAGTTTCCTTATTAGAATCCCCTCGGCATAAGCTGCTGGGAGAAGTCAACACCGCGATTAGAGATGCTTCCTAGCCGGAAGCCTCTCTCGCGGTCAAATAATCCAGCAACGCCAGTTAACTTTAGCCAGTATTAAACTATTATGCAAGTTTTTTCTCAAAGCAGTTTATCGGAATCTCGAATGACAGAAGAAGATACTAGAACTCGTATTTTACAAGCTGCGTTGCGTTTATTTGCTCGCAAGGGATATGATGGCACAACAACTAAAGATTTAGCTACCACTGCTAATGTGGCAGAAGGCACTTTATTTCGGTATTTTAGCAATAAGAAAGCGATTCTCATTGAAGTTGCTACCTCTGGTTGGGTAGAAATTCTCACAGATTTACTGACGGAATTAAGTGAAATGGGAAGCTATAAAGCAGTAGCTCAAGTAATGCGCCATAGGATGCGGAATATGCAAGCCAATGCCGATCTTTTCCGAGTCTGCTTTATTGAAGCTCAATATCATCCTGAATTACGAGAGCGGATTCAATCAGAAGTAATAGCTAAAATGACCGATGTAGCAGAAGCTTTCTTTGAGACAGCAATGGAAAAAGGCGTTTATCGTAAAATGAACCCCAAAATAGTCGCACAAGTCTTTTTAGGAATGTTTGCGATCGCAGGTTTTTCTGAAGAAACTATTATGACTCCTGATGCTTCTCCTAAAGCATTACAAGAAATGGCGGAAGGAATTGCGGATATTTTTTTAAATGGAGTTTTGGTAAAAGAATAATTATTGATGAAAAGTTAATTGTTGATGGAAAATTAATGAGTTTTTTGTCTCCTGAAAAATATGGTTTAGCTCTCCATACTACAACTCCTCAATTGGGACTTGCTATTACTAACTTTGCTCAAGATAATCGTCAGCAAGTTTGGGATTTAGGTAGGAGTTTATCTTCTGTTTTACACCAGTATTTACAAGAAATTATCCGACCTCAAACATGGCAAGATTTGGAATTTATTGCAGTAGCAAAAGGACCAGGAGGATTTACAGGGACTAGAATAGGAGTAGTGACGGCTCGTACTCTCGCTCAACAGTTAAATATTCCTTTGTATGGTATTTCTAATTTAGCTGCGATCGCTTATTCCGCAGTTACAAACAATAATACCCCTCAGTTATTAGCAGTAGAAATGGTAGCCAGGAGAGAAAAACTATTTGTTGGTATTTACCAGTTATCAACCGATGGTATTTGGCAATGTTATTTACCTGATACAGTGATGACAAATGAAGCTTGGCAAGAAACTTTAAATAATCTCCAATCCCCTTATAAATTAATCCAAGCACCTGAACAAATTGCTTATACTGTGAGGGATGTTTTAAAGTTAGGTTATCTGCAATGGCAACAGAAGAAAGAGGGTAATTGGTCAGAGGTTATCCCTTTTTATGGTCAACATCCTGTATAGTTCCCAGAGCCAGTAGCTGAAAGCGCGCCTTCGGCGATCGCTACAAGCCAGACATAGTGACTTGTTCATTATGAACCTTCCAAGTCGTGATGGCAAGTTGCCAATTTGTCAGTGTAGTGGGATAAACAACGAATGGGAATAAATCCAGCTTGTCTAATTAGCTCCTGACCCTGCTCTGTTAGCAGCAAGTTAGCATAAGCTTCACCTGCCTGTTCATTGACTCCGCCGTCATACTTCACAGCTACAAATAACGGCTGTAGGATTGGATACTGACCAGTTTGCATGGCAGTCAGATTCAGTTGATTGCGCCGTCCTGGACACTCTGAAGGCGGAACCAGCGGCTCTTGATAGGGAGGGATTAGTTCGTCAGAATGGTGTCCGATAGGAAGGGGTTTGATCGTACATTGACCGATAAGTTGTGGAGCTGAACCATAGTAAATACCGCCAAAATTACGTGCTACCTGACTCACGGCGCTGGTAGTGGTCGGGACAAAAGTGACATTCTCAGCGAAAGGAAGATCCTCCATGACAAAATGATCGAAGAACTCTGCTATCCCAGATTCTTTTGCTGAAAGGGAATAAGGAGTAATTGCCAAATTTGGACCTCCGACTTGATTCCAATTGGTTATCTTACCTGTATAAATATCCTTCAACTGAGCGAGGGTGAGACCAGGAATGTTGAGCTCGGGGTGAACTACGATCGCAATTCCCTCCAACGCTACTGTAATTTCGCTGAGGATATAGCCCTGTTGCAGCGCCTTTTGATATTCGTCGCTGTGGAGGGGACGGGAAGAATGGGCAAACGCCAGTTGATTATCCAGCAACATTCGGATACCTTCGCTAGAGCTAGGAATACCGCTAGCAGGGAGAGTATAGCGCAGTTTAAATTCAGGTCGAGCAGCTTGGAGTGCTGGGTCTAGATCTCTGTGGATCGGAGCCCAAGCAGCAGCACTACCTCCATAGGCAAACTCTCCAGAGGGTACTTTTTCGACGCTTGAGAAGTCACTGATATAATCTCTAGTGTGTGAAGGAATAGATGTCGCGATCTTGCTGGCAATCTCGCTGGCAATCTCACTGGTACTGGGGGTCTTTAAATCGGTAACAGGAGAACTGCTAGGTTCGGAGCTAGGTCTGTGAGTCAACAACCAAACCCCGCCACCCACCAATCCAAGCGCTACTAGAATAGCGGAAACCAAGACTGATGTAAGAGCAACTTGCCGCCCTGGTTTGACAGAAGAGCTAGAAACTTCTGCTTCAGAAGCAATCTCTACCTGCTTCTGAGATGGGACAGGTTCTGGTTGAATAGCTTGGGAGGACTCCTGGGTAGGTTGTCCCAAATTAATTGGATATTCTTGCTGTCTTTGGGCAATAATTCGTTCTTTAAGCAGGATTACATCTTCATCCCTTAGGCTCAAAACTTTCTGAAACCGTTTTAATTCATTGGCAGTTTCCTCGCTCAGAGGATACTCGTAGCGAATTGCTTCCACCAATGCCTGTTGATACTGCTGCAAATGTTGTTGGTACTCTTTTATCTCAGTAGTAATGAGCCCTTCAATTGCCGCTATATCTTCACTGCTGAGGTTCAAATTTTGTTGTAGTTGCTCTAATTCACGGCGCTTGCTATCGCTGAGGAGATGCTTTTTACCCCCAGTTGCTTTAATCAATTCCTGTTCGTACTCCTGCAACTTTTCTCTACGCTTTTCTATCTGAGAAGTGATGCGGATTTCAATCGTCGCTACCTCTACATCCGTGAGTTCCAAGCTTTGCTGCATCTGATGCAAGCGATCGCAAGTTGCTTGACTCAAGGGATACTCTCGCTGCACCGCCTGAGTAAATTCGCTTTCGTACTGTTGCAATTTTTGCTTGTAAGTGTTGAACCGAGCAATGACCCGCGCCTCGATGGGCATGGTATCTTCATTTTTCAGTCCTAGAGTTTCTTGAAGATGGTGTAAATCGAGGCGAGTATCTTGGCTGGGAGTTTTGTCTTGCTTAATTACCTCACTAAAGATTTGCTCGTACTGCTGTAGTTTGTTTCTAAACTCTTCTCGGTAAGGTTCGAGAACTTCTTTCTCAATTGCAGCCACTTCGTCCTCCGACAGTCCCATTTGCATCCTGAGCACGTCTAAAGTTCTGCGACCTACCAAAGAAATATCCCCACGGCTAATAAATAGCTTTACTTCTTTGCGATATTTTTCCTTTGGCTCTTCTGGGGGAATTTTGGCTACTCGAATCTTAAAGCCTTCTCGGACAGCATAGATCCCTGGACTCATAGATGGCTGAACTGCTCGGACTTTAGTACTGGCATAATCGTGCCACTCATCAATGCTAACCACGCCATCGCCGTCTAGATCTGCATCTCCAGTTTCAATTCCCTCAACTAAGTAGCGAGTATAAACCGAGAGAGCCGATCCTTGCTCCTCGAAGGAATATTGACTAGAAGTGGAAGCAGTCAAAACCGCTCTTCCTTCCCCACCCAGTTGTCTCTGAATGTCAACAATACCATCGTCTTTAGCTGTCATTCCCTCGGCAAATGCACCACTAAAGCAACAGTCAAGAATCACGATTTCTCGCCGACAGCGACTATTACTCATAATGTCATGGACGAAATTTGCAGGAACGGCAGTTGCTTTGACAAGCTCTCCTTTGCGATTTTTGCGCGTGATCCGGGTGGCAAAGTAGAGTCTACCTGCATCATCTTTAATCCCGTGACCGGAGAAAAACAGCAGTGCCAGATCGTCTTTAGTCCGATCTGAGAAAAGCATTTCAATCGCTTCTTGCATCTCCAGGGGTTCGGGGTTTGCAAGTATTTTCACCTCATCGAAACCACCCATGTCCTGGTTCTGTAAGACTCTCTGCATCGCTTCGACATCTTTGAGTGCTTCGGGAAGTTGATTCAAACCAGGCTTGTATTCGCTAACTCCAATTAGTAGGGCTACCTTAATCATTGTGAAACTCCTACTTAAGTTTCTACCAATCCTGCCATTATGAACTGCTCTGCAGCTTGGACTGCTGCTGTCAATTCAGCCTGGTTACTGACTTTGACTTTAAGACTTTTGCCATTGGCTGTTACTTCCATTTCAATTGTTTTCCCAGAAAGGCGATCGCCCATAAATCCCATAAACTGTTTGATTTGGCTTGTCTTAATAACAGCCTTAATAATTCCTGGCAGAAATCCCCCCAGCGCCTTGTTACCTGCTGGTGGATTGGGATCGAGAACGCGACCAGCTTCTTCTAATTCATCCAGGTCTTTCATCTGGTTCAGAAGCTTTTGGGCTTGCTCGTCCCTTTCCTCTAAATTCAACTCTTGATCGGTGAAAGAAATTGTGAATTTAATATCGGATTTGTCTGCCATCGGATAATTCAATCTCTGGAGGTTCAGACTATTCATATCATTTCCTTGTAAGCTACAATCTTTTTCTCGCAAAACTTTCATGTATTTTTATCCCAACTTTTGTCAGTCAATCAGACAAACTTATAATTTTGAACTGCTAATTATTAACTCAAGTTACTAGTTATAAAAATTTTATTATCTCAGAAAAATTTCTACCAAAAAATTACAGAGCTTTAGATTAATTTTAGATAAATTTACTAATTTTTCTCCGTATAAACACTGAGATTAACACCTTCTATCAATTTGAGAATTGTAACTAGCAACTTGGGTTATTACTCCAAGCCACGTCTTACCTTTTACGCAGAGACCAGTTTTTTTATGCAAATTTGAGAGCCTTCCCTCCACTACTGCCTGGTTAAGAAAAGTTTTCGGTAGTCTGCGAACAAGGTTTGCACAAATGACACATGATCAATGACAATTTGAGCTACTGTTTCACAACTGAAATAGGAATGCTATATTATCAAACTAATTGTTATACTCAACCTTGAGTTTTCTTGTTAAAATATAACAGCTCCCACCAATATTATATATTTTATTCTATATTTCGGACTTTGAACAAAATTTGATTTTTTGTCTTTTGTTTGATATTAGTTTTTCTCTTAGTCTCTTAATCTCATAAAACTCATCCCAGAATTCATAGAAAAACTCATCTAAAAAAGAGCGTTATAAATCTTAAAAATTATTCATAAAAATTATCAAAATCTTCAGAAGTTCTTCAAAAGGAAAACTTTAAAAAAACTCGAAAATTTAAATCTTTCAACTATTAGCCAAAATTTAGATCCATGCTATTTCTGAGTGACTGTAATTGACTAAACCTCTAGCTACTTCTTCCCCACCAGACCCTACCTAAAAGGGTGCTGCGACCTACCGCGGAGCTTGGTCGTATGGGGAAAGAACGGTCGAGGTGAGGGGACTTTTTTGGTTTTTAGTATAGTCCTTAATCTTTTCTAAGCTAGCACCCCCGCAAGAGTTGACAGCATAGCCAATAGACCAAAGAACAGGCTTTTTGTAAAACCGATATAGATGCTCACTAAACTCCTTACGAATTAAACGAGAAGAGTGCGGATATTTCTCTGACGCAGATACGCAAGCGTCATACAATCTGCTCAATCGTGGACTTAAAACTTTGGGAAGCACGTCCATCTCAACTACGGGGAGTCCCCTCGAAAGTTACGCTTAAGGAGTCCAGTAAGGAGACATCACCGAGTATGCTTGGTGAGCCACTCGAACCCTCGAAACAAGAATTCGAGTGGAGGAATGGTCAGGTAACTGGCTATTCAGATTCCCCGCTCACATAGCGAAGCTTAGGAGGGGAGTATGTCAAATATATTTGCTAGAAGTAGCCTTAAGGTTAGCAACCAAATTAGAATGGGAATCCCCCGATTCATCAGGGGAGGATGTCAACTACTAAATTATTACGATGAACTACTGTTTCTGCACCTACGTAACCTAAAATGGAGCTGATCTTATCAGAACGCATCCCTTTGATCTGTATGATTTCTAAGTGACTGTAGTTGACTAAACCTCTAGCTACTTCTTCCCCATTTTCATTGCATAATTGGACAGCATCGGAACTAACAAACTCTCCTTCTACTTTGGTAATTCCTGCGGGTAGTAATGATTTACCATTTTTTGCGATCGCCTGAACTGCACCAGCATCTAAATACAGTTTTCCCATCGGAATCAAACCATAAGCAATCCAACGTTTTCGGGCGTTATCGGTGTGGGATTGGGGTTCAAATTTTGTTCCTAATGCTTTTCCTTGCAAGATTTTGATAATATTTTGGGGTTGTTTGCCTTGGGTAATAACCATCGTTACCCCTGAACTAGTAGCAATTCTGGCTGCTGCTAATTTTGTCGCCATTCCTCCTGTCCCCCAACTCGAACCGCTACCACCAGCATTAACTTGTAATTGATTAAATTCTTCTTTGGCTACAACATCAATAGGTTGTGCATTGGGTTCAACTCTTGGGTCAGCAGAGTATAATTTATCAACATCTGTCAGTAAAAATAACCAATCTGCGTGAATCAAACTAGCTACCAAAGCAGATAAAGTATCATTATCCCCAAACTTTAATTCATCTGTGGCAATAGTATCGTTTTCATTGACAATAGGAATTACACCTAGGTCTAGTAATTCACTGAAAGTATTAGAAGCATTAACATAGCAATTGCGTTCCATCAATTCTCTGCGAGTTAGCAAGATTTGAGCTATAGGTTGACCCAAACTACTAAATAAGTCGTCATAGATACGCATTAGTCTGCCTTGTCCAACTGCTGCTACAGCTTGTTTGAGAGCCATTTTACGCGGTCTTTCTGCAAGATTCAGTCTTACACAACCTACTCCCACTGCGCCAGAAGAAACTAAGACTACACGATGTCCCTGAGAACGAAGATTACTTAAGGTTTCTACTAAAGAAGCGATAGTTGCGATCGCAATTTGACCTGTAGCTTGGGTCAGACTGGAAGTACCAATTTTAACTACTATAGTTTGAAAACTCTCACCCATGTAATAGGTAGCGCGGTAATAGGTAATTAGTAATTATTATAGGGGATTGGGGGAATGGGGTGAGAGGTCTACAGGTCTCCAGGTCAGAGGTAATGGAGACTAGGGGATTGAGGATTGATTTTTATTACTGATGACTGATAACTGATTCATCCCTTCCAAATAATATACGCACCCGCTTTATATAATTGCAGGTGCGTTATTTATATACCAGCCTATTATTTTGGTGGCTAGCGATATTAAAAGTTACTTAACTAAAATAGTTTGTACTTTTATGTACTTGCTATAAGAACAATGTAACATTGCTCAACATGAGGTTCTGGATAATTTAAGATTTTCTTAAGGATTTTCACTGAGGCACTTGTGTAAGAGCTTGGCTAACTACTAGAGAATTTGCGGATGGGAGATGAGCATTTTCACTGATATATCTTTTCCAAGCTTTTGTCCCTGGTTGTCCTGTAAAAAGTTGTAGCATTGGTCGAGTTAGAGTGTTGAGCTTGACTCCCTTACTAACCCAATAGTCTATATAGGGAAGCATCGCTTCTACAACTTGATGACGAGTAGGAGGTGTATAAATTGTTCCGTAAATATCTCGATCTACCGTAGCAAAGAGATAAGGATTATCATAAGCAGCCCTACCGATCATCACTGCATCGGTATAATTTAGACATTCTGTTACTTGGTCTAAAGTTTTGATACCCCCATTAATTTCAATAAACAGATGGGGAAAGTCCCTTTTAAGACGATACACATCTTCATATCTGAGGGGTGGTACATTGCGGTTTTCTTTGGGGCTTAATCCTTGTAACCAAGCTTTGCGAGCGTGTACGATAAAATGACGACATCCTGTTGCTGCGACAATACGGACAAATTCCGCCATATCTTCATAGCGATCGCGATCATCAATTCCGATACGATGTTTTACAGTGACGGGAATAGTGACAACTTTTTGCATTGCGCTGACAGCATCCGCTACTAATTCTGGTTGCGCCATCAAACAAGCACCAAAATTCCCATTTTGTACTCTGGGACTGGGACAACCAATGTTGAGATTTACGGCATCATAACCCCAATCTTCTGCTATTTGGCTACATTCTGCTAATTGTTTGGGGTTATCTCCCCCTAACTGTAATACTAAGGGTTTTTCTTCAGAGGAGAATCCTAAAAGCTTATTGCGATCGCCGTGAATAATGGCTTGAGTCGTTACCATCTCCGTATAAAGGAGAGTATTACGAGTGATTTGACGCATCAGATACCGAAAATGGCGATCGGTGCGATCCATCATTGGTGCTACGCTGAGGGGATTATTGGTGATTAAATCTATCTGGGATTTATTGATAATATTCCAATCAAACATCTGTTAATTACTAATTACGCTGCTCTTTCTACTCAAATAGTAATTGTTAATCCGAGAATCATTCCTACTGCGATCGCCAGTAACAAACCGATAAATTTTAACTCATTATTGTCTTTGTCTAAGGCTAATTTTTGCCACAAAATCGAAATTAAGGTAGCAGTTTGAGCAATAGTAGCAGAAAAACTCATAGCTACTGCTTCTCCCTTACCCATGATAAATCCTGCTGCGATAGTCAAGGTTATAGGAGTTGCGATCGCTAAAGTCATAGCTTCTGTCTTTGCTTCTGGGTCAGTTTTTAAAACTGTAGCTGCTGCATACTGAGCAATATATATTACCACCAGCCCCATGATAGCAATGGTGACATTAATAAAGGTTTTATCTGTGACTCTACTAGTGACGTGGATTCCTGTTGCAATACCTATTCCCAAAATTGCCATTCCCAAAGTGCTAAAGCCATATAACTGAGGCGATAAAGAGACATTTCCACTCTTCGATGTTTCCCTAGTAGCTATCCTATTTTCTCGTAATTCCCAATCTATTTCTTGTAATGCTTCCAGAGCGGATATTGCATCAACAAATCGCTTGCTTACCTGGGGTTGTACCATTTTTTCTAGCCAGTTAATAAATGCGGTATCTGCATCAGAGATTAAAGATTGAAACTGAATTTTATAGGGTTGATCTGGCGTAATAAGTTCGATTATTTCGGAAGATTTTTTACGAGTTAATAGACAGATAATAGTTACACCAAGACTATAGAGATCGGAACTTTTAGTCGGGGCGATCGCTTGTTCGGGAGCAATAAAACCTGGTGTACCTGGAATTGAACTAATAGTATTTTCGTCAATTACATTAAATCTATTAGCCAAGCCAAAATCAATCAAATAAACCTTATCAAACTCATCTATCAAAATATTTTCAGGTTTAATATCTTGATGGAGTATCGGTGGTTTTTGTTGCTGCAAATAAACTAATATTTCCAGAATACTTTTCGTGATTAATTTAATTTGTTTGAGAGTAAAATCATTTTTTTTATTTAAGTTTTGCCCTTTAATATATTCCTGAATCAGACAAAAACCATCTGGAGTTTCAAAACTATCTATATATTGAGGAATACCAGGATGTTTAAGATTTTGTAAGATAGCAATTTCTTGCTGATATGCTTTATATCCCGACCAAGTAGAATTAGGAGTAGCAAAACAAAACTGTTTTACCACTACGACTTGATTACTATTTAAGTTTTTGGCTTTCCAAGTAATGCGTCCTCCTTGAGTATTGTGTCCTAGGGGTTCTAGAACTTGATATCCGTAACTCTTGAGGTCAGGAAAGTTATCCATTATGGTGTTTTTAGCAATTATTAATTATCAATTTTAAGGGATGAGTCCGTTTATATTTGCTTATCCTTGATCCTTTATTCCTCATCCCTTTGTTGACTGATTCAGTTAAATTCAACTTTCTTAGCTTTAGAAGATAAGTCCTCGGAAGCTGTCATGTTAGAGACTGGAAGAGTTTTTTCTGTGTCATTAATAATTGCTCCTAAAACTGGTATTTCAATTTCACTAAATTGATCGATAGTCTCACCTACCATAGTTCCCCGAGAAATACCAGGTCTAGTTACTAACACTACGCCATCGGTTAAAGCTTCTAGTAACAGAGCATCATTGCATTTAGATAAAGAAGGTGTATCTATAATGACCACATCGAAACGACCTCGGGCATCTTCAATGAAACGACGTAATTCATCAGATTCAATAATTGCAGCTACTTGTCTTAATTTTCCGGGACTAGAAACTAAATAGAGATTAGGTACACCAGGTACTAAACGGATAGTATTTTTTTCTGGCTCATAATCAAAATTTTCTTCCTGGCTATAGTATTTTAGTGGTTCGTGATGAGACTTAATATCTGGTTGTAAATCTACCCAGTGAGCATTAGAAGCAGAACGCAAATCTGCTTCAATTAATAAGGTGCGTTTACCAGCATGAGCAGAAGTAATTGCTAGATTGTAAGCGTTAACACTTTTACCTTCTTTGTCATGAACACTGGTCACTAAAATTACCTTAGTAGAAGGAGAACTATAACGCAGTAGGTTACTACGCGCTCTTTCATAAAAAGCTAAATAACTAGAATCTGTATCTTTAATTATCGCTCCTTCTTCTCCTTGGATACCAAAGTGTTGGATATGGGGAATATTCCCTAACACTGGTACATCTCTAGATACTAATAATTCTCGCAATTCTTGAGGGGTGTGTAAGCGGTCATCTAATAGAGCTAATAAAAAGATGACCCCTGTCGATGCTACTAATCCAATTCCTGTTCCAGCAGCTAGAATCAAAACACGATTAGTAGGAGCAAAAGCAGTAGCAACTTTTTCAACAGTAGGAGCTTGAGCAACATTATAACTACCAGTAGTTTCCGCTTCTGCTGATTGAGCATCCACCAAAGCTGAAACAATAGTTTGATATAAAGCTCTTTTAGCTTCTACTTCTTGTACTAAACGAGCTTGTTGTAATTGACGGTCAGGAAACTGCTCGTATTGTTGTCGTAATTCTCGCTCTGTTTCTTGAACAGAATTTAATTGTCTTAAAATACCTTCTTTTTGGGTTTGTAACAGAACCAGGTTATTAGCTAATTGTTGCCTTGCTGGATCAAAACTACTATTTTCTCGCAGTTTACTAGGCAATGGTGTATATCGAGGATTAGTACCCAAAATTTCCATAGCTCTTTCTTGGGATGATTCTTCAAGAGCATCTTATTGCTTGCCTAAAATAACCAGGTTAGGATGTTCTGGACGTAAATCCTTTTCGAGATTCCTAATTTGTGATTTAATTTCTGTAACCTGTGCCTGTAAGTTGGCTAGAATCGGATCCGCACTTAGAGCGGAAACAGTATAGGCTTGCTCGGGGCTTAAACCTAACTGCTCTACAATCGAATCCATTTGACCTTCAATTTCTTCTAGGATTAACTTAATTTGTCGTTGCTGCTGTTGAGTCTCAGTAATCCCGTTAAATAGACTGCCATCCTGAACCGCTAGTAAAGATGTTCCTTCTGTACTGATAAAACGATAAAAAGCTTCTTCTGCTGCTGCGAGTTCTCCTTGTACTTCACCTAAACGATTTTCTAAAGCTTCAATACGACTTCTTAATTGATAGGTGTTAATCAAGCGACTTTGCTCAACCATCTCGTTCATCATAACTCCTAGAACGCTTACTGCTTCTTCTTCGCTATCTGCGTCGTTATATTGTATGTTCACAAATTGAGAGCTACCATCTCTAGGAGGAGATATTTTTAGTTTGCGCTCTATGATCTCTCTCATTTCCCTGTTGCCTAATTGCAGTCTTTGTTGGACTCTCCTTTGTACAGGAAATGACAGCAAGATATTAAAATCAATCTGTCTTCCTGTCTGAGCTAATAGCTCTCCTGTACTAGTAAACAAAGGAGGTGGATTACTGTAGGCAAGTTGTCCCCTAGCTCGAAACCTCGTTTTAGGTCTAGGTGGTTCTGGTTGAAGGGCTAATACAATCCCCCCTCCCAAAATTAACAAAAATATAGCTATACCTATTAACTTATTTTGTTGCCAAGAGAAGAGAAAGCGTTTTAAAATCGGCGGAGTCATAATGCTTCAGGCAAAAATTGCTAGAGGTCTAAAGTTTTAAGAGGATAATTCTGAAAGTATTAATAATATCAACAAAAATATTTGGCTTAATTAGGGCGTGTCATCAATTATAAAAAAGAGCTTTTTTCGGTCTTTTAACGACCTACTGCGTCGAAAAATAACCTCCATAGCAGGGCTATGCAGAACATTTTTCTCCTTGTATCTCGCTAAAATACGCTTCAAAAGCATTCTTCCCTCCAAATGATGACACGCCCTAGTTATTAGTGAAAAAATCAAAGAAGCGACGAAAGCCGAAGAAGGTTGAAATGGGCTGAGTAATAATAGTTAAGGTATTGAATACTTTACCCAATAAAGTACGGCTCACCACGATAACATCTTGATCTTGTAACATTACATCTTGTGAAATATCTCCTTTGACAACTTCTCGGTTGTCTAATGTTTGAGAAATGATCCCTCTGGTTTCAGGGTCAAACCGCAAGAGGGTAATGTCTTCGTCAATTAATAAATTATCGTCGGGAGGTAAGGAAGCAACCGCATCAATAAAAGTGCTACCGTTAGGTAAATTTAAGTTGCGGAGTGCTGATCCTGTCCCACTAGGGAATAGAATACGAACGGTAATGACTTGTTGGGGTAAGGTGCTGTTAGCTATTAAATCTCGGTCATAATTGCGGTCTTCTCCTACTTGTAACTGAGAGACAATTATGGTGTCTCCTCCTTGTATAAAGACTGATGGGATTTGTTGACCTGTCAGGAGAGGAGTATAAAGGTCTATTTTTTGTTCTAAGACTGTGCCATCAACTAGGGTACGGCGCACCACCACTGAACGTAAGTCAGCTTCTTGGGTTGTACCACCTGCTGTTTGCAGAACTCCATTGATAGGAACACCAGCCTGAAAATTATAAAAACCTGGTCGAACTACCTCCCCTAATATGGTAATCTGGGCAGGGCGACTTACGTTTAAAGTAACGAGTACTTCTGGTTGTTGTTGCAGACAACGTTGTCCTAGTTCGTAGGAAATTTTGGCTTCTGCTTCTGTGGTAGTAAGTCCTGAAAGGGCAATTCTCCCTAAAATTGGGATAATGATGTTTCCTTCTGGGTCTAAAGTCGCAAGTGCGTTAAATTCGGGGAATAATGGAACAGAGATACTAATTCCGTCTCCTGTATCTAAGCGATACACATTAAACTGTCGGGGAGAGTTAATTGTCTCGAATGTGGGGGGAGGGTTTTGCGAGTTAAAAGTAGGGTTAGCAGGTTCGGTGTTTGGTGTTCCTGTAGAATTAGTTTCTGTTGCTTGTTTCGGTAGTTTGATTAATTCTTGACTGTAGCTAGGACTGATTAATAAGCCACAGCTTATTGCATGAGATAGAACTATTTTCAGTAAAGTTTTATTAAGAGGCATCGAATATGTTTTCTTTAAGGTGAGTTTGAATCGCTATAACTAAAGATTGGACTTGGGGTAAAGCTTGATCTTTGTCTCCTAGAGGTTCGATGGGAATTCTGATGTTGACAGCTATCCATGGTAATCTGCGATCACCTAATTGAGCTAATTGATCTCCTAAGAACCAAATATTGTGGGAATAGTGACCCCCATTAGGAAAAGCGTACCATTGGACAACAGCAAAAGTCTGTCGGCGATTCCAAGCACGAAAAAAACGGGCTTTGACAATATCTCCTGATTCTAGTTTGACTGTTAAATCATTGTAAGAGTCGGTTTTCCATCTTTCTAATCCATCAATATCTATCCACTCTACATAAGGTTTATTGAGATAATAGGTTTGAGGTAAAAGTAGTAATAAGATAGGTTTAGATTCTTCTTGTTTGATAAATTGAGCCGACCATTTATGCCCTCCAATTCTTACTTCTTCTTGTTGTGTCGTTTGCCAATTATCAAGATTAATTCCTGATGCTCGCAAACTTCTCATCTGCTTGAGGTTAGTAATCTTAGGTAAATCAGACCATCGCCAATTACCTCCTTGCCAATAACCTGGTAATGCTCCTAGAGTAATGGTTATCAGCAAAAGAGCTATTAAAACTATACGAGTTATTATTTGTCTTTTAGAAGACCCTAACCAACTAATTTTTTTACTATCCGTTGCTTTTTCGGATTTCATAACTCGCGATATCTCTAAGATTTACTAGGTTGAGGTTCATTTCGGTCTAAAAAGTTGAGTAGTAATACTATTGTGCCTAACATCAACGCAGAATAGACATCTCCTCCCCAGCTATCATGTAACCAATGGAAGAGTTGATCTCGACCTGTTCCGTGGAAAAAAGTCAGTATAGTATTGCGAATGATATTAGCAGTAACACTTATGGTTATTGCCCCAATTAAAAGAGTGGATACTTTCTTTTTATTTTGGTGATTATCTGTCCAATACAGCAACATTAATGATACATAAATACTGGTAAACAGCATTTTTAAACCTGCACAATAGGGTGCTACTTCAACTAGTCTTCCTCCTACTGCTAAATAAATTTGCTCTACGGTAACATCAATGCCAAATTGGATGAGAATAAATCCTGCTGTTGTAGCAATAAATTTTTGTAGGGGTAAAGTTAAGGGGGTTATTAGATAAGGAATAGAATTCGGGGTTGCTAAGAAAACTAACAGTAAAGGAAAAGCTAGTAATTTCAAGCCAGGTAAGCCTTTAAACCAGAGACAGATGCCGACTAAAACCAGAGGAAGAGATAAATTTACTAACTCGGAGACTCCTGTAAGATACAACAGTGTGCCAATAGCTAAAAAAAACCCTCCCCAAGGACTAATAATATTTTCTAGTCTTTGCCATTTTTTCCTTTTAAGCCAAGTGATATAGACAGCAAAGGGTATACCAATCATTCCATGACTAAAATATTCATGTTCGATACTAATGCTTTTATTAAGCCAGCCATCGTACCAGTGAATTAGTAACGGAGCATAAAGAATTAGTAATAAGCCGATAATAAGATATTCAAAAAGCTTTCCTTCAACGGGAAAATTCAGCTTTCTTGTAGTTTGCATGATGATTGTAAGACACAATGTAATTCGTGCTTCTATATTATCAGGCAGCCCTAGTTAGTTTCCAGATTAGAATAAGGTGAGTTTGATAGACCTTCTCTAGCCGATGCTATAAGGCTATAGTGAAGATACGAGTAATATTCGCCCCTTCGGTAGTCGCTGTCGCGATCAATCGGGCTTCGTGAGAAGTTGATTAAGGTTGAGATTGAGAGATATGAAGCGGTGAGGGAGATGAAGCAGTTGACTGGTTATTATCTTGGGATTTGGGGGACATCGGCAGTAGTAGCCTGGAAAAAGGATTGTTTTTCAAATCCTAAAGCCTTGGCTATGAGAGAGTTAGGGAATCCCTGAATTTTTTGATTGTAGTCTTGCACGGTTCGATTGTAGCGCATCCGCTCTACAGCTAGGCGATTTTCTGTGCCTGCTAGCTCGTACTGGAGATTGACGAACAGTTGAGAGGATTGTAATTCTGGATTAGTGGCAGCATAATCACGGAAACGTCCGATGGCTTGATTGATTTGTACCAGAGCGGTAGCTTTTTCTTCTGGGGTGACTGCCTGTAAATAAGCCTGGCGGGATTGAACCAGTAGAGATATTAGTTCTTTTTCGTGTTGGGCATAGGCTTGTGTCACGGTCACGAGATTGGGAATGAGGTCAGTACGCCGTTGTAGTTGATTTTCCACTTGCGCCCAGGCTGCTTCAGTTTTTAAGGCTGCACCAGAGAGAGAATTGTAAGTCCAGACGTTCCAGAGGGCGATCGCTGCTAGAAAAGCTGCACTAATCTTTAACAGCATTTGGCGGTGCTTGATTACTTGTTTTTGCTGCTCTAGCTTTTGCTGATGCTGCGCCTGAACATCTTTAATTGCCTGCTCGATAAACTGAGCGGGAATTCCTGCTTCTGTCGCTGCTTCTACCAGTTCCGAATCAGAATAGCTCTTTTCCTGTTCAGCATAGTACCGAGAGGCTAAATCTAAAACCTCTGAAGCAATATCTTCAGGAATCAGAACTGAAACAAGTATATCTGTATTATTTAGTCGCTGCATTCGCTGATGGCAATTAGCACACAAGAAGATGCGATTGCCCCCACTAAAACGCGATTTTCCAATGGGTTTAATGAAAACTCTGCGACTCATGTAAACGGCAGTTCCTATCCCCAAAGCCAAGATACTGCCTCCCGTTAGCAATACCCAATGAAGAGGAAGATTTTGAGGTAGTTTTTCGCTAATAGGTAATGATTGCTCACCTTCTAAAGCAACAACCAAAGCTTTTGTTCCTGCTAAAGTACCCCCATCAAAGTCCCCTTGTTTGAATCGTGGTTTGATTTTGGTATCAATAATCCTGCCTACTTTAGCATCAGGTAAAATTCCTTCTATGCCGTAGCCAGTTTCAATTTCAACTCTGCGATCGCCTACCGAAATTAAAAACAGCACTCCGTTATCCTTTTCTTTTTTGCCAATTCCCCAATAATTGAATAACTCTGTTGTAAACTCCTTGGGTGAGGCAGCAGGAGCGGTTTCTGGGACTGTTACCACTGCCAGTTCCGTGCCATTT
>JAAUYJ010078674.1_pt1 | contig 22343 bp, 23 predicted proteins | sample 7278031 | NCBI WGS metagenome assembly JAAUYJ01 (sample SAMN14350222, study PRJNA611818) | marine sediment metagenome | isolation source: surface marine sediment (1.8m) | place: French Polynesia: Moorea | collected 2018-08 | reverse complement strand
CCACCAACTCCCCCAGTTACGCCCCCAGCAACTCCCCTAGAAGGATTCGATGACGAAGGAAGAGGGATTTTGGGGAACTTGAATAATAGTTATACTGCTTCTAATCAATTTGACAGCAGTAATGTTGGACAAAGAGCTTCCACAGGCAGTCAAGATGCTGATGTCACCACCTTGAATCAAGTTGAAGGAAACTTTACCACAGATTTTGTCAACCATTTAGGCATAGAATCTCCTCCTGTGCTCACCCTGCAAGAAATTCAAGGGAAACTACAACAAGGCCAAAAACTTACTAATCTCAAACCTGGCTTAATTTATATTTTTTTCCAGTCCCCAGAACAAACCTTATGGCAGTTTAGTTCTGAGAAAAAGCGATCGCAACCTAGAGACAATGAAACATCTCCTCAAGACTCCTTAGAGTTAATGTTAGTCACTGCATCAGGAAAAATTGTTCGTCAGTCTATCACCAATGTAACTCGTGAACAAGTTCTCTCAACCGTCAGGGAATTTCAAGAAACCGTGACCAACCCACGTCGCCCTAGTGCCTATCTTAAACCAGCCCAAAAACTGTATCAATGGTTTATCAGCCCATTAGAAGAAGCCCTGCAAGCATCCGAGATCGATACTTTGGTGTTTTTGATGGAAGGGGGATTACGCTCTATCCCTATGGCTGCACTTCATGATGGTTCACGATTTTTAATTGAACGCTACAACATGGGTATAATGCCGAGTTTCGCTTTAAGCGATACTCGCTATGAAGATATGACTCAACAAAAAGTCTTGGCCATGGGTGCCTCAGAATTTAATGAACTTAACCCCCTTCCTGCGGTTCCTTTAGAATTATCGGTAATTGCAGATCGCCTGTGGAAAGGGAATTCTTTTCTCAATCAAACCTTTACCTTAAATAATTTAAAACAAGCCCATAAATCTGGTGAATTTGGTATCATCCATTTGGCTAGTCATGCCAATTTTGAATCCGGACAATTAAGTAATTCTTATATTCAACTTTGGCAAAGTCGATTGAGTTTAGAAGAGTTGAAGACACTTGATTTTGGCGATCCACAAATACAATTACTGGTTTTAAGTGCTTGTCGCACTGCCCTAGGAGACAAAGAGGCAGAATTAGGGTTTGCGGGGGCTGCAGTTTTAGCTAGTGTCAAAACTGTTTTAGGTAGTCTTTGGGAGGTTAATGATCAAGGCACTTTAGGGTTAATGACTAGCTTCTATGAACAGTTACAAAAAGTTCCTCTCAAAGCGAAAGCGATACGAGAGGCTCAATTAAGTTTATTACGGGGGGAAGTCTACATCAAAAATGGGGAATTAGTAACTGAAAATAATCGTTTACCTTTGCCATCTCCCCTAGAACAAATAGAGTATGAGTCTTTTACCCATCCTTATTATTGGAGTGCCTTTACCTTAATTGGTAGTCCTTGGTAGGGGGGAGAATTGAGAATTTAGAATGGAGAATTGAGAATTTGTTTTTGTAACGAGACTTTAATCCTCGTTACAAAAAATTTTCGCTTTTACAAAGTAGGTATTATAATCTATTATCTCGATAATTATAATACCTAATCAAGCTTTATTTTCTTGCGATTACCCATACTGCATGGACAATACCAAGAATATAAAACCCAAAAATAGTTAACAATAAATTAATCCAAAAATCTTTACCTAAACCAACTTGTAGAAAAACTCCAAGGGGAGGTAAGATAATAGCACATATAATTCTAATTAAATCATTCATAGACAGACTCTACTCTTTAATTCTTCTACATTATAGCAATTCTTATACTTGTGAGGTACAAAATTTTCTAGTTTTAGGAGTCTCCGAGTTACAACTTAATATTAGGTGTCCCTCATGAGTGTGAGAAACCCTATACTATGACTTTACTATTGAGAACTCAAAAAAAGGTTATTAAATCTTTTCTTGAGCCAATCCATGACATTACTATCATCTTCTTCTTTGCTAATTAAGCCCATTTCTCTTAGTTTTTGTTGACGTTGGCTTAGTTCTTCTTGATGTTGACTTAATTCTTCAAAAATTACTTCAGAAAAATTAGATTGTTCTTGTAATAAGGTTTTAAATCTGACTTTATCAATCACAAAAAATTTAGTTTTTTCTAATGTTTTAACCGAAGCAGTTCTCGGAATTCCTAAAATTAATGCCAATTCTCCGAAAATATCCCCTGCTCTTAAAGTTACCAAATGTTTGTTAATTTTGGGTACAAAAACATCCACTGAACCAGATAAAATGATATAAAAAGAATCTCCTGGATCTCCTTCATTAAATAAAATTTCATCCTTGTCTAATTTGTATCGATATCCCATTTCAATTAATTGACGAAGTTCTAAGGGATTTAAGTTAGCAAAATAAGGATTTTTTTTCAGAATATCCCGAACTGAAATTGCAGAATAACGAGAATTTTCTTCATTAGCAAGATTCGATGATTGACTATATTTACTAATAGAAATAGGTAAATTAAAGTTTTGATCAGCAATTGCAATTTGTTGGGTAGGAAAAATAACATTTATTCCGTATTTTTTCAAATTATGCTCTATTCCATAGTTAATACTATTGATGGTTAAATCTTCATGTTTAATTTCATCAATCCAAATCTGTAACTCAAACTCACAATAAGCGGTATTAATTTTCTTAAATACTAATTTAGGAGCGGGATTAATTTTCACAGAAGATTCATTGTGAACCGTATTTAAAACAATTTCTGTGAACAAAACAAAATCGATATCTTTGCCAACTTTTAAAGGGATTTTAGTTCTATTAAGAGTTTTATTATAACTCCAGTTAAGAATTGGATAACTTACTAAATAACTATTAGGAATAATTAAAAATCCAGAATCTTTTGTTTTAATAACAGTAAAAAGTAAAGATATTTTTTCAACTGTTCCTCGTAAATCAGAAAACTCTTGGCGAGAACCAAATTGAATAAAATCATTGACTTTTATTGCCCTTCCCAATAAGAGAATTAAACCACTAACAAAATCTCTTAAAATGGTTTGTAAACCAAACCCAATACCAATCCCTAAACCACCAGCAACCACCACCAAAGACTGTAAATTAAGGCCAGAAGCTTGTAAACAAATAAGACTACCTACGGTTATAAAAAAGTAAAAAATAAGCGTAGAAAAAGCCTCTCGATGTCCAGGTTCAACTTGTAATTTTTTAAATAACCAATTTTGAGAAGTAAATTTAATGAGACGGGCACTTATAAAAACCACAATCATACTACTTGTGATCTGTATAATCCAAAGAATGGAAATAGATTGCTCCAAAATAGTAACAATCGGATAATTTAAAATAGAAAAAAATGTTTTAAACCAAGAATACATATTTAATAAGCAGTAAATCAGAATACGCAAATTTAGAATTTAGAATTTAGAATTACCGAGCCTTCAAGTTGGAGGCGTGAAACAAGAAAATTCTTTTTCTCTTGGTCGATTGGAAGAGGAGGCTTAGAACCCCTTTTTTTGCTCAAAATAGAGTAGTTATGTCTAATTATTTTCAATATTCTACCTGATAATAAATTATACGGGGAGAGCAGAGGAAAAAATAGTTAACGGAAGAATTTTAACAATAGTCTATCAAGTATATTTCATATCAGTAGAAAAACAAAATAGGTCAATCAGAATGTAGAATTTAGAATGTAGAACTTAGAATTACCTCCCCCTCAAGTTGGAGGCGTGAAACAAGGAAAATTATTCTTCTCTTGCTCGATTGGATATGGCGAGGAAACCTTTTTTTCGGTCATTAACTATGAGTTCACGCTCAGGTAGATCAAATACTGCCTTGCTATCAAATCTATATGAAACCGAATCGAGATCAATATCTTTTTTCACTCCCCTACTGCCCCGCTCCCGCAATGCTCCGCTTCCTAATCTCTCAACTAGGGAACTCTTTATCCCAAATTCGCTTCACAATAGAGTGATGTGGTACATACTGAAAGTTAAGTGTCTTAATGACCAATCAGTCAGTTTTTGATATCATAGCTCGTAAAATCATAATTCATTGATTTCACTTTAGTTGTGTGGTGTGTTAGGAGAGGAATGGTGAAAACCGTAGATTTTAATGGACGACCTTTTCATTTTATCGGCATTGGTGGCATCGGAATGTCTGCCTTGGCCTATGTCTTAGCCAAAAGACAATTACCCGTATCTGGGTCCGATTTGCGCTCAACCCATATTACAGAAAGATTACAAGGGGTTGGGGCGCACATATTTAGTCGTCAAGAGGCAACTAATCTAGAATTATTTAGTCCCAGTCCAGAAAAAGTCTTAGAAACCGTGTCCGTAGCCGCCAACGGTAATGGATTATCCTCCCCTAATGGCCGAGGTAGAATGTTGAAAGAAACAAATCACCTTGGGATTCGAGAAGGATTACCACAAGTGATCTGTTCAACGGCGATCGCCCACAACAACTCTGAGTACGCTGCCGCCAAGGAAAAAGGCTGCCCTATTTTTCACCGTTCCGATGTCTTAGCCGCTTTGATTCGAGACTATCAAAGTATTGCTGTGGCAGGAACCCACGGCAAAACCACCACCAGCAGCATAATCGGCTATATGTTGCTCAAAGCAGGAGTAGATCCCACCATTATTGTTGGGGGAGAAGTGGATGCTTGGGAAGGCAATGCTCGTATTGGGGCCAGAGGTGGCTATCTAGTAGCTGAAGCGGATGAATCCGATGGCTCTCTAACTAAACATTATCCTAACATTGGTATTGTCACCAATATTGAACTAGATCACCCTGATCATTATCAAACCCTCGATGATGTGGTCAAAACCTTTCAAATCTTTGAGACACAATGCGATATCTTAATTGCTTGTCTAGACTGTGAGACGGTGGCTACTCAGTTAACCCCTGCCATTACCTACAGCTTAGATCCCAGCAAGGGTGCTGATTATACCGTTAAAAACCTCATCAGCGATTATCAGGGTACCACCGCCCAAGTTTGGGAAAAAGGCAACTATCTGGGTGAAATGCGCTTAACTCTTCCTGGTAATCACAATGTGAGCAACGCTTTAGCTGCGATCGCTGTAGGCAGAAAGTTAGGCTTAGACTTCTCCACCATTGCTGATGCCCTTCTTACCTTTGCAGGAGCAAAACGACGCTTTGAACATCGTGGCCATCGTAACGGCATCACCTTTATTGATGATTATGCCCATCACCCTAGTGAAATCGAAGCCACGTTGTCTGCGGCCCGTTCTAAAGTAGATGGGGACAAGATTTCCCGCGTGGTGGCTATTTTTCAACCCCACCGTTACAGTCGCACAGCAACCTTTTTAAAAGAATTTTCAGCTTGTTTTAATCATGCAGATGTGGTCATTCTAACGGATATTTATAGTGCCGGAGAGGTAAACCTGCACAACATCAGTGGCGAAGATTTAGCCGAAGCGGTAAAACATAATCATACTCAAGTGATTTATGAGCCATCCCTAAATGCCTTAAATGAAGCCTTACCCAGTTTACTTAACCCTGGAGACTTAGTTTTGTTTTTAGGTGCTGGTAATCTTAATCAAATTATTCCTCAAGTTATTTCCCAATATCAAGCCCCTTAATTCACCCATAAGTCCATAGGCATCTTTAAATATATTTAAAGAGCGAACATTTTTTGCCCGATGCACCAGACTCATTATGGGTTTATTGATGCCTAGGTACTTACTCAACCACTGAAAAAAGCATCACACAATACAAAACAACCAATTATCCTGAATTTTTGACAAAAATTCGGAACAATGCCCTTAAACTATAGTCGTCTTTCTCAGATTACCCTCGTTGAGTCCAAATAGCCATGACCACTGCTTTTCACCCTTCATCCAACCCCATTGAACTTTCTGGCACTCCAGGAAAAATTTACCCCCATGTTTCTTTGGCCCCCCATACATCTTATCGAGTGGGGGGACAAGCGCGATGGTATGCAGCCCCTCGCAACTGGGATGAGTTACAAGCTACCTTTGAATGGTTTCAAAAACAAGATATACCTTTGATGTTGTTAGGTGCAGGCTCCAATCTTTTAATTAGCGATCGGGGTATTGAAGGGTTAGTGCTAAGTACCCGTTATCTGCGTCATCGTCGTTTTGATGAGGAAAAAGGGCTGATTACCGTCGCAGCAGGACAACCTATTGTTAGTGTAGCTTGGCAAGCAGCCAAACGGGGCTGGCGAGGCTTAGAATGGGCTGTGGGTATTCCTGGAACCGTTGGCGGGGCGGTGGTGATGAATGCAGGGGCCCATAATCAATGTGCAGCAGACTCTTTGGTGAGTGCGGTAGTGGTTTCCCCAGATGGGAAGGTGGAAACATTGACACGTGAACAGTTGAAGTATAGTTATCGTACCTCTGCTTTACAAGGGGGACAAAGATTAGTAATTGAAGCAACTTTTCAACTGCAACCAGGGTTTAGTCGTGAGGAAGTGACTACCACAACCCAAAACAATCTTTACAAGCGTAAAAGTTCTCAACCCTATGATAAGCCGAGTTGCGGCAGTGTTTTTCGTAACCCTACTCCCTATGCTGCGGGATGGTTAATTGAACAGTTAGGATTAAAGGGCTATCGTGTGGGCGGTGCAGAGGTTTCCCATCGTCATGCTAATTTCATTCTAAATTGTGGTCAGGCCAAAGCAGAAGATATTTTCCGTCTCATTCATCATGTGCAAGAGAAAGTACAGAATCATTGGTCTTTATTGTTGGAACCAGAGGTTAAGATTTTAGGGGAGTTTTCTACCCTTTAGTTCTCAGTTTAATCTAATTAGCAAAAATCCCTTAAACTAAGAATGATTAAGGGATTCGTTTTTATGGCAGTAGAAGAATTGTCACCCTTGGCCATAATATGTGGTGCGCTATCATTAAATAGCAAAAACTTCAGCTAATCCCTTTAACTTTTTGCTACTGTTTTGAATAGTAACAAGATGAGTATGAAACTGATTAGTCTCTTTTTGGATTAACTCATTTTTCTTTTTTAGTAATCCTCCAAAACAAATTTCAGATAGCATACACTTCAATCTAAATGAAGTGTGTAGTATTTTTTTGTAGTGAAATTCTTGGCTGGTTTCCCAGTTAGCATCCAATACTTTCCTTAATAATTGCAAATTTTCTTCAATTTTGGAGCATTCAAAAGATATATCTGTTCCTTGTTGAAATTTATCAACTGCACTTTCTAAATAATAGACAATTTGATTGGTATAAAATACAATCTTTTGCTCTATTCTATTACTAGATAGTTGGCTTTCTTGTGTAATTTCTAGAGAACTTTCTAATGATTGCAAGCAATCTTTGGCCATCGGTAATGATCCTAATATTTTTGTGAAACACAGCTTAAAAGATAAAAGAAAAATCATAATAAAACAAGGATCAATAATTAATTAATTATGAAAATTATAAACCTTAAAAAAATATTTTTTTTGTTATTTTTGTAGTTTACATTACTATTTTGCTAGGATTATTAGTTGCCGTAAAGCAACCTTATTACAAAGGAGAATCTATGAACAATAAAATTATTAACCTAACTCCATACATTATAGGATATGAAATCCTCTTGAATACCATAGGTTAGGAATCAGATAAGCAGGGGGAGCAGAGGAGGCAGAGGAAGCAGAGGAGGCAGGGGAAGATAGATTTACAATAGCAATTTTAACGTTTAGTGATTAAGCAGATTTGATATTAGTTTCTTTTACACTAGCTACTTTTAAATTAGCTTCCTGAAACTTACCTTGACAAAAATGACTGTTTATTCCTCTCATCATTTAAGGTAAATAATCATCATTTAAAATATCTTTAACAGGGAAAGGAATCTCTAAGGGAAGAAGATTATCAGATAAATTAGTCTTATCCAAAACAATTTTTCTGGCATCACTATAACATTTATTCATACTCTCAATAAATAAGGGTTTTAAACTTGGACTATCTTCAAGCAATAATAAAAGTTGTCTTCTTTGTTCTCTAATATTTCCTTTCCAGTTTCTTTGATTGTAATCTCTTTGATGTTGCCAATAAGCTAATTTTAATAAATGTTCTAATAAAACAACTAAGCGATTCTTCAATTCTCGTTTCTCGGACTTACCCAAACTATCTAATTCCTCAATAACATTATCCCAATCAATTTTATCAAACTCTTGTGCTTTTATTTGTTGAATGGTGGTTTCTATCCATAAACAAAAATCTTGATCATAGAGTTGCTTTTGAGTAATTACGGAGTTGAGAGGATTAGTATTCATAGAGATAAGATTCAGTCAAGCTAATCTTATTATAATTTACTTATGATATAATAAGAGCGGGACATTAACAAGGAAAATTTACTAATAATTCAATTGAGTGATTACTCCACATAAAAGAGGTAAATACAATGACTGATATTTTTATAAGTTATGGTTTTACGGATATTGAATGGGTTAAGCGAATTCAAAAACATCTTGCACCTTTACTTAAAAAGAAACATCTATCTCTTTGGTCTGATAATTTAATTTATCTCAATAAAAATTTGCAAGAGAGTATACAACTTGCAATTAAAGAAGCTCAAGTTATTATTGTTTTAATTAGCTCCAACTATCTTGATTCAAAACTACCAGAAGTTGAATTATCTTTAGTTATCGATAAATATCGAAATGATACAGGTAAGGTATTTCCAGTTATTGTATCTCCAATATCAATATTATCTATCTCTGATATTCCCCAAGAATGGCAAACCATTGGTTCTATTTCTAAACCATTAAGTAGTCTTTCTGAAAAAAAACAGGAAGAAGCTTTAAGGAAATTAACCCAATTTATAGACAATTCTATATCGACTAGAAAACAAATCCAAAATGACTCAAATGTTGTCAAAGTTATCAATCTGGGAAATATGTGGAACCTGACAACAAATATATTTATTGAAGGAGCAAACGAATTACAAAAACAACATAATAGATAATTCAAATCAAGCTAATTTTGAGAATATTGAACCTGATTATGATCCTTTTCTAATTCAAGAAGATGAGGAAGTGTTTACTATTCTTTTTGTGTCAACAGATAATAGTTCAAAATTAGACCAAGTATTAGGAATGATTGCTTATGCTCGGTATTCTAGACAAAAGCATCAATTCGTCAGCAGATATAAAAGGGGAAATGGAAAATATCCAAGTAAAGCAGAGATCAAAGCTATCATTACATCCTTTAAAGATGAAAATAGTGATGCTTTATCCTCACTAAAACAGAGTTGAGAACAATTTATAAAAGAATACGCTAAGGAATATTTAGAAAATTCTAAACAAGAAGAAATTATACAACCCCTAGAACAAATTATACAAAAAAATACTAACTTTTGGGTTGCTGTTTGGGCTAGTATAGTAGGAGCATTTATGTACTCGCTGATAATAGCTTTAGTCATTTTAATTGTAACGGCAGCTATTCCTGATAATAAGTTTGCTCGAATTATTAAAATTTTACTCAAAGATAATACAACAGAAATAAAAGAATAACCCCACAACCCTTAAACCTAAATAAAGGATTAGATTACAACAAAAAAGCGAAAGACAGACTATACAATAAATTCGGTTTATTCTATCTAACTCTACAAATACGCTTATGCCACGCCGCGACGACTTAAAGAAAATCTTAATTTTGGGTGCAGGTCCCATTGTTATTGGGCAAGCTTGCGAATTCGACTATTCTGGTACTCAAGCCTGTAAAGCACTACGAGAAGAAGGCTATGAGGTAGTATTAGTCAATTCTAACCCTGCTTCTATTATGACCGATCCGGGAATGGCTAATCGCACCTATATCGAACCCCTCACCCCCGATATGGTAGAGAAAGTCATTGCCAAAGAACGCCCAGATGCGCTATTACCGACAATGGGAGGACAAACCGCTCTTAATGTTGCGGTATCTTTGGCCAAAAATGGTGTTCTTGAAAAGTATAATGTAGAACTTATAGGTGCAAAGTTACCTGCGATTGAAAAAGCCGAAGATCGGGAACTGTTTAAAGATGCAATGAAAAAGATCGGGGTTCCTGTTTGTCCTTCTGGTATTGCTAGTACCCTCGAAGAAGCACAAGGGATAGGGGAAGAAATAGGCTCTTACCCCCTGATTATACGCCCTGCATTTACCTTGGGAGGGACAGGAGGAGGTATTGCCTATAACCAAGAAGAATTTGAGGAAATGGCGCAATTTGGTATAGATGCGTCCCCTGTTTCTCAAATTTTAGTGGAAAAATCTTTATTAGGGTGGAAGGAATACGAATTAGAGGTGATGCGAGACTTAGCAGATAATGTGGTTATTATCTGTTCCATCGAGAACTTTGATCCGATGGGAGTACACACTGGAGACTCTATTACCGTTGCACCAGCGCAAACCTTGACGGATAAAGAGTATCAAAGGTTAAGAGACTATTCCCAGGCTATTATACGAGAGATTGGTGTCGAAACCGGTGGCTCTAACATTCAATTCTCCGTTAACCCTACCAATGGGGATGTTATCGTCATCGAAATGAACCCCCGTGTCTCTCGCTCTTCTGCCTTAGCATCCAAAGCGACAGGGTTTCCTATTGCTAAGTTTGCCGCTAAGTTAGCAGTGGGCTACACTCTCAATGAAATCTCCAACGATATCACTAAACAAACCCCTGCATCCTTTGAACCCACCATTGATTATGTCGTAACAAAAATACCTCGCTTTGCCTTTGAAAAGTTCCCCGGTTCTCAAGCTATTTTAACCACCCAAATGAAATCCGTTGGGGAAGCAATGGCCATCGGACGCACATTTCAGGAATCTTTCCAAAAAGCGTTAAGATCCTTAGAAACCGGTCGTTATGGCTTTGGCTGCGATCGCAAAGAAACCTTACCCTCTTTATCCCAAGTTCGTTCGAGTTTACGCACCCCCAACCCGGAACGAGTTTATAGTCTCTATCATGCCATGAGATTAGGCATGACACCTGAAGAAATCTACGAGTTAACTGCCATCGATATCTGGTTTTTGGATAAGTTAGAGGACCTCATCGAAACGGAAAAAGTTCTCAAACAAACTGAGTTACAAAACATTGATGCTCCATCAATGCGTTTAATTAAACAAAAAGGATTCAGCGATCGCCAGATAGCCTTTGCAACTAAAACCACGGAAGATGAAGTAAGAAGCTACCGTAAAAGCTTAGGTATCATCCCTGTGTATAAGGTAGTGGATACTTGCGCAGCCGAGTTTGAAGCGTATACCCCTTATTTCTACTCCACCTACGAACCCTCTGAAACAGAAGTTCAACCCACTGAGAAAAAGAAAGTGATGATCTTAGGAGGAGGTCCCAATCGCATTGGCCAAGGGATCGAATTCGACTATTGTTGCTGTCATGCGTCTTTCTCCCTCAGTGACGCAGGGTTTGAAACCATCATGGTTAATTCCAACCCAGAAACAGTTTCCACCGACTACGATACCAGCGATCGCCTCTATTTTGAACCCTTGACCAAAGAAGATGTCTTAAACATCATCGAAACCGAGGACCCGGTGGGGGTTATTATTCAGTTTGGTGGACAAACCCCCTTAAAGTTAGCGGTCCCATTGCAGACATACCTCGATAATCCCGAATGTCCCGTACAAACCAAGATATGGGGAACCTCACCAGACTCTATCGACACCGCAGAGGATCGCGAACGGTTTGAGAAGATACTTTATGATCTTGATATTAAACAACCTCCTAACGGTATTGCACGCAGCTATGAGGAGTCTGTGGTGGTTTCCTCTCGTATTGGTTATCCTGTGGTAGTACGCCCTTCCTATGTATTGGGAGGACGCGCTATGGAGATTGTCTATTCTGATGAAGAGTTGGAGCGGTACATGACTTATGCAGTACAAGTTGAACCGGATCATCCCATCTTAATTGATAAGTTTCTTGAGAATGCCATCGAAGTGGATGTAGACGCGTTGTGTGACGCAACTGGAAAAGTGGTGATTGGTGGCATTATGGAACATATTGAACAAGCAGGGGTACATTCTGGAGACTCTGCTTGTTCAGTTCCTTTTACCACTCTTTCAACTAATGCTATTGAGACAATTCGTACTTGGACAACCCACCTAGCTAATAGCCTAAAAGTCGTGGGTTTAATGAACATTCAATACGCAGTTCAAGGGGAGACAGTTTACATTTTAGAAGCGAACCCCCGCGCATCTAGAACAGTTCCTTATGTATCCAAAGCAACCGGTCGTCCTTTGGCTAAAATTGCTTCTTTGGTAATGTCAGGAAAAACCTTGGAAGAGTTGGGCATAACCGAAGAATTTGTTCCCCGTCATATTGCTGTCAAAGAAGCGGTTTTACCCTTCCAAAAATTCCCCGGTGCCGATACTTTATTAGGGCCAGAAATGCGATCAACAGGTGAAGTAATGGGGATAGATGAGGACTTTGGAAAGGCATTTGCAAAGGCAGAAATTGCTGCCGGTGTTGATTTAGCAATAGAAGGAACTGTCTTTGTTTCTATGAGCGATCGGGACAAACTTTTAACAGTTCCTGTGGTCAAAGATTTAGTTGAGTTAGGGTTTAAAGTCGTCGCAACTTCTGGGACACAAAAAGTATTACAAGAGAACGGAATACAAGGGGTAGAAGTAGTATTAAAACTTCATGAAGGTCGTCCCCATGTGATAGATTGGATCAAAAATAAACGGATTCAATTTATTATTAATACTCCCAGTGGCGAAGATTCACAAATTGATGGTCGTAAGATTCGTCGCACTGCTTTAGACTATAAATTGCCCATTATTACCACTATAGCAGGGGCAAAAGCAACCGTTGCAGCCATTCGTTCTTTACAGACTGAACCCTTGGAAGTTAAAGCCTTACAAGACTATATTTCCTAACATTTGGCAGGGTGGGCAATGCCCACCTTTTAACTTTTTTTTACAAGAAAATAAACTATTAATGGAACAAGAATTTGAATGGGATGACAGAAAAAATGAACAAAATATTAGAAAACATAAAGTAAGTTTTGAGTTAGCAAGATTGATATTTTTGGATGATTATCTTTGTCGTCTAGATGATCGGGTAAGCTATAATGAAGAAAGATAGCAAGCAATTGGTCAAGTCTCAGGTATTATTTTTCATGTTACTTATACAATAAGAAAGCAGCGCATTAGAATAATCTCAGCCACTAAAATTGAAAAACAAGCTTATTATGACTATGGTTATTCGTAAATTATCAGATCCTTATCAACCTTCCGATGAAGAATTAGCACAAATAAGAGCAATTTATGATGATGAAATTGACTTTTCTGATGCACCTGAAACCGATCTAGAGTTTTGGTCAAAAGCAACTAAAGTAAGTCACAAAAATGAAGACAAAAATAAGATTTTAGTATCTTTAGATCAAGAATTAATGAACTGGTTAAAAAGTGAATCTCAAAGTCAAGGACTTGATTATTCCTCCTTTATTGCTTCAATTTTATCCTCTTATAAACAAGAAAATAGTTAACATGGATATTCTTCATGTATGTAATGGAATTACATTTGAATGGGATGAGAAAAAAGCAGTTTTAAATCTTAATAAACATAATATTTCTTTTGAAAAAGCTTGCGAAATTTTTTTTGATCCATTTTTATTATCATTAGCAACAGAATATATACAAGGAGAAGAACGAGAGCGAGTGATTGGGTTAACCTTAGACTGGAAACTTTTATTAGTGGTTTATCTCTTAAAACAAGATACCATAAGAATAATATCAGCACGTCCTACAACTTCTACAGAAAGAAAACAATATGAAATTCGATAAACTGAAACAGCGTTTACGTCAAGATAGACCAAAGATTACAATTAATTTAGAAATTCCAGAAGATGTATTAAAAGACTTACAAGAAATTGCACCAAAGTTAGGATTTTCTAATTATCAAGCTTTAATTCGTGCGTATATTGGTCAAGGTTTAAGAGTTGATTTGGAAAAACTCGACAATGATAGTATATCAAGTTTAATTGATAGTTTAAGAAAACATGGGGTTACTGATGATATTATTGCTGCTGCTGTAGCTGATACAAAACAATCTTAAATGTATTTGTTATTATTTAGATCGTGACTAGATTTGGAAACTTGAAATGTTATTAAATGGAAAACCATTAGATAAAATTACTGAAAGTGATTTACAAGAATTAATTGATAATGAGGTAGCAGAAGGAAAAACAATAGATTATAAAGAGAAGTTATCAGGAAATAGTGATACTGACAAAAAAGAATTCTTATATGATGTTTCATCTTTTGCCAATGCGTCTGGTGGACATTTAATTTTTGGAATTTCAGAAGATAAAGGTATTGCTATTAAAATAGATGGGATAGAAACTAAGGATATTGATAAGGAAATTTTACGTCTTGATAATATACTTCGTGACGGAGTTTCCCCTCGTATTCCTGGGATAAGAATACAACCTATTCAGCTACAAAATAATAGTTATGTAATCATCATTGATATTCCTCGCAGTTTTGCTTTACCTCACATGGTAACTTATAAGAATTCGTCTCGTTTCTATTCTCGTAATTCAAGAGGTAAATATCAGTTAAGTGTAGATGAAATTAGAACAGCTTTTACAGTTTCTCAGGGTTTGATCGATAGAATTCGTGATTTTCGTCGGGAACGTCTCAGTATGATTATTGCTGACGAAACCCCAGTAATGTTAGAAAAAGGTGCTAAATTAGTTTTACATTTAATTCCTTTAAATGCTTTTGAGATCAATTACATAATTACTACAGAAAAAATAAATAGTATTTATCAAAAAAAACAATATTTATTTTCTCCACTTTATAATAATCACCGTGATTGGAAGTGTCGATATAATTTAGATGGATTTTTTACCTATGATGGGAATAATCTATCAAACTACAATACATATTCACAATTTTTCAGACATGGTGTAGTCGAAGCTACTAGCAATCGTTTTGCTAATGATCATTATAATTTCCCGATTGAAAAAAATTTTATTTACAAAGACTATGAAAGAGATATTATTTATTGTTTAAATAACTATCTTCAATTACAACAACTTTTAAACATACCAACACCGATCATAATTTTTTTAAGTATGGTTGGAGTAAGCAGTTATATTATGGGATACGATTTGCCTTTGGGTCCAATTTTTCGTCATACTATTGATCGAGATAATTTAATACTTCCAGAAGTAATGATAGAAGATTATAATGTTGACTTATATCAAGTCATGAAACCTATATTTGATACAGTCTGGAATGCAGCAGGATATCCGCAATCGCTTAATTATGACGAACAAGGAAACTGGTTAGGAAATAAATGATATAATCGAAGTAATTAATAATGTTGAACTTTTATTGTCCCTATTGATGAAATTGACTTCTCTGATGCACCTGAAACTGCTCTATAATTTTGCTCACAAGCTACTAAAGTTAGTCCAGACTTAAAACATAAAAAAATGAATGATGAGTTAAACTCTATTTTAAAGTCAATAGACAATTATTTACAAAATATCTATCATGATGAACTAGATAAAGTCATTCTTTTTGGCTCTCAAGCGAGGGGTGATGCAACTTTTCAATCTGATATTGATATTTTAATTGTTTTAAAATATCCTTTCCGTTATTATAAAGAAGTTAAAAAAATAAGTGAATTTATAAGTGAATTATCTTTAGAACATAATCAATTGATTAGTTGTTGTTTTACCACATCAAAGCAATGGGAAACTGAAAATAGTGCTTTTTATCGCAATATTCATAGAGAAGGGATAGTCTTATGAATGATATTCAGCGTAAATTTTTATAAAAAGCAGAAAAAAGTTTAGCTGTTGCTAGACAAATAAATGAGACAGGTTATGCTGAGTTTGCTGTATCGAGAGCCTATTATACTATGTTTTATGTTGCTTCTGCTTTCTTAGAAGGAGAAAACTTATCTTATGGAAAACATTCAGCCATTATTTCTGCTTTTGGACAATATTTTGCAAAAACTGAACGAGTTCCTAAACAGTATCATCGTTATTTAATTGAAGCAGAAAAACTTAGGAAAGGAGCAGATTATAATCTTGATATTGACATTAGTTTTGATGAAGCTAATCAAATTATACAGCAAGCAGAAGAAATGTTAGGATTTGCTTTTGATCATTTATGAAAAACTATTTTATTATCTTATAAACAACAAAAAACAGATAATCGATATTATTTATATATATAATTGGATTAAATTTGGGTAGTGTTATCTTAAGTATGAATAAGTATATTTCTGAGTTAGAATATAGATAGTAAGTTGATATTTGGTGACAAGAAAATGACAGAAAGAGAATTTCAAACCATTATTGATAAACTAACTATCTTAGAAAAAAATGATAAGATGTTAGCTGAGAAATTAGAATTTTATTCAGAAAAGCTAGATTTATATTCAGAAAAGTTGGATTTATATAAACAAGTCACAGATGAAAAGATCACTCAGATACAAAAATCTAGTGAGGAAAAGATAGAAACTTGGAAAAAATCATCAGATGAACAAATAAATGCTATTAGAAGCGAAATAAAAGGGTATCAAGATGCAAATAAACAACAATTAAATGTCTCATTAGGAGTCTTAGTCACTGCTGCGGTTGCTATTTTAGTTAGTGTTATTTTAAGCATGAATTAAAGACCCCATCCTTGGGGACGGGGTTTAAAAAAACGGTAGAAGGGCGAAACTTCTACCGTTGCTTGAGGGTTAAATCTAAAGAGTTACGAGTCAGTGGCCTTAGCCAAAACGGGTTTTTTATCACCCGAAGCTACTTTAACTTTGCCATCTTCACCGATATCTACTACAGCGATATCACCTTCGCCAACTCGTCCGGAGAGAATCTCTTCAGCGAGAACATCTTCTAGAAGACGCATAATGGCACGACGTAAAGGCCTTGCACCATAAGCAGGGTTATACCCTTCTTCCACTAAGCGTTCCTTGAATTTCTCAGTAACTTGTAAGGTAATCTCTTTCTCAGTTAACCGTGCAAACACTTCCTTGAGAAGAATCTCGGAAATTTCCTTGACTTCTTCCTTGTTCAACTGACGGAAGACGATAATTTCATCCAATCGGTTGAGAAACTCAGGGCGGAAGTATTGCTTCAATTCTTCGTTAACTAAGTTACGAATACGGTTGTACTGTGCTTCGTTTTGGTCGTCTTCAAACTCAAAACCGAGGCCACCACCACCTTTCTCAATGACCTTAGAACCAATGTTAGAGGTCATAATCAATAAGGTATTCTTAAAGTCCACTGTACGCCCTTTAGCGTCGGTTAAACGCCCATCTTCTAGGATTTGTAAGAGCATATTGAAGACATCAGGGTGTGCCTTTTCAATTTCATCGAAAAGCACAACGGTATAAGGACGACGACGGACCGCTTCGGTAAGTTGTCCACCTTCGTTATACCCTACATATCCTGGAGGGGAACCGATCAACTTAGATACCGTATGACGTTCCATGTATTCCGACATATCCAGACGGATCATGGCTTCTTCTGAGCCGAAGAAATAAGTCGCTAACGCCTTAGTTAACTCAGTCTTACCTACCCCAGTCGGTCCAGAAAAGACAAAACTGGCAATAGGACGATTGGGGTTCTTTAAGCCCACCCTTGCCCGACGAATTGCGCGAGACACCGCTTTAACCGCATCTTCTTGACCGATTAAGCGTTGATGTAGGGTATCTTCCATGTGGAGAAGTTTTTCAGACTCGGTTTCTGTCAACTTGTTCACCGGAACCCCAGTCCAAGAAGCTACAATGTGGGCGATTTCTTCCGCATCCACAAAGGGTTCTGTACTGTCTCCTTCCCCTTTTTTGGCGGTGGAAATAGAGCGAATTTGCTCTTTAATATCCATTTCTTGATCCCGCAATTCTCCCGCACGATCAAAGTCTTGGGAACGAACAGCATCATCTTTCTGCTTCAAAATCGTCCGCAGTTCTTTGTCTAATTCTTTAGCTGCAGGAGGCAGTTGAGAATTGATTAAGCGTACCCGTGATCCCGCTTCATCGATAAGATCGATGGCCTTATCAGGGAGATAACGGTCAGAAATGTAACGATCTGAGAGTTTGGCCGCTGCTTCTAGAGCCTCATCCAAGATTTTTAGCTTATGATGCTGCTCATAACGCTCCCGTAGACCAAAGAGAATTTCGATGGTTTCCTCTACAGAGGGTTCCCCTACCATTACGGGTTGGAAACGACGTTCTAGGGCCGCATCTCGTTCGATGTGCTTGCGGTATTCGTCGAGCGTGGTAGCCCCAATACATTGTAATTCGCCCCGTGCTAAAGCAGGTTTGAGAATATTGGCAGCATCGATCGCCCCTTCAGCAGCACCGGCACCGATCAGGGTATGAACTTCGTCGATTACTAGAATCACGTTTCCAGCTTGACGAATTTCGTCCATAATTTTCTTCAGTCGTTCTTCAAATTCCCCACGGTACTTGGTTCCAGCCACTAATAAACCAATATCGAGGGTAACGACTCGTTTTTCTTCGAGGATGTCAGGAATATCCTTGTTAGCGATGCGTTGGGCCAATCCTTCTGCGATCGCTGTTTTACCGACACCAGGTTCCCCAATCAGAACGGGGTTATTTTTTGTCCGACGGCCGAGAATTTGGATTACCCGTTCAATTTCTTTTTGTCGTCCAACAACGGGATCAAGCTGTCCATCGGCGGCCAACTGGGTTAAATTGGAACCGAATTCGTCTAAAGTAGGGGTTTTAGTGCGTCCTGGTGTACCGCCACCAGCGGCCACCTCTGCGGTTTCCCCTAATTGGCGAATGACTTGGGTTCTGACTTTGGAGAGGTCTACACCAAGGTTTTCGAGAACCCTAGCAGCAACACCTTCCCCTTCTCTAATTAAACCTAAGAGAAGATGTTCAGTCCCGATATAGTTGTGTCCTAATTGTCTAGCTTCCTCTAAGGAGAGTTCTAGAACTCGTTTTGCTCTTGGGGTAAAAGGAATTTCCACAGCGACGAATCCAGATCCCCGGCCAATGATTTTCTCAACTTCAATGCGAGCATCTTTTAGGTTAACTCCCATTGATTTGAGAACTTTGGCGGCTACTCCGGTTCCTTCACCGATGAGGCCAAGAAGAATTTGTTCAGTCCCCACGAAGTTATGACCGAGGCGACGCGCTTCTTCTTGCGCCAGCATTATTACCTTGATAGCTTTTTCTGTAAAGCGTTCAAACATATCTTTTTTTATCCATCACCTGTTGCTTGCCCTTGTTAGCTGATTTTAACACAGCTTTTTTGTCCTTATTATTAATGTTGGATTTTGTAGCATTAACTACTGTTTTCCAATTTTCTGTTGATTTTTTTCTGTTCATTCCTCCATTTATAATGTTTTAGGGTCAATTGTTTTTATGATTTTGACACAGAATTTTTGATTTGTTCGGCTAAATCATTAAGATTATCTAAATTTAACCGATAACTTAAGGGATGAGCAATGAGGCGAGCCGTACTTTGGAATAGGGTATCCACCTCCACGAGGCCATTTTCTTTGAGGGTGCGCCCTGTGGAGACTAAATCAACAATCGCTTCTGACATTCCGGTGATCGGTCCTAGTTCAACCGAACCATATAGGGGTATAATCTCCACCGGTAGGTCTAGCTGTTGAAAATATGTTTTAGCACAGTTTACAAATTTTGAGGCAATTTTGCTATTTGGTGGTAATTCTCTGGGGTTTTGGTAGGGGCTGGTTTTAGGAACGGCCACAGACATCCGACAACCACCAAAGTTTAAGTCGGCTAGATGGGCAACTTCTGGGCCTTTTTCTAGTAATAAATCGTAGCCTACTATGCCTAGTTGTGCTTGTCCATATTCCACGTAAACGGGGACATCTGTTGCCCTAACCAATAACCCTTGGGCGGTATTGGTGGGATCTGTTATTTGTAATTGACGGTTTTTGGAGTCTAAAAAAGCACTAAAATCTAATCCAATGCTTTTAAATAGTTCAATGGAATCTGATAATAATGCCCCTTTGGGGAGTGCAATGGTAATCATTATTGATAGTTTCTAGGAATATCTTTTATTCTATAGCAATTTCTATTGACTAAAATGAAAATTTTATATTTTTAAGAGAAAGATAATTATTAGAATTAGAGAGTTTATACTGTCCTTAAGATTCGCTTTTAAAATTAGTATTTTCTAACAATTTATTATTATTCTGTTAATTGCTGTTCATTAGTTTGACTGTTTGAAAATTTGGAAAGTAATAGAAGTAAACATATTTGGAAAACAGGATAGAGTATATAGTTAATTATTGGAAAGAAAACAATTGGTATCAAAAAACCTAGCGTACCTGTAATCACAGTAAAAATAATTGCACCTACCAGCATATTTTCTGCATCTTTTTTCTTAATGTATATCTCTAAAATTCCATAGCCCGTAAAGATAATCCCTAAAAAAGAACCAGTAAAAAACTTTAGAAAGGTTATTGATTCTACGAAATTAATACCTTTTTGGAAAAAGGTAACTATTTGTTGATAAAAAGGAAAATATTGTTGCGCAACAGTAGTAAAAAGCGATCGCCCTATTTTCAACATCAAAACCCTAGCACTAGATTAAATGAGATCATCTCTGGATTTTTGGCACTGTTATTGTTGCGCAACAGAAAGAAAAGCGATCGCTCATTGCAAAATTATTTTCAGGTGAGCCAATAAGATGAAGAACTGTTTTTTGTTTTTCTTCTGAAAGGATTTCAAATTCCTATATTCTATTTATTATTCATTTCTAAGACATTTAACATCAATATGTTGAACATTTGCTTTGTCTGTACGGAAGTTGCGCCGTATTGTAAAACCGGTGGTTTAGGGGATGTAACTGAAGGTTTACCAGAAGAATTGGCCAAAATGGGTCATACCGTTTGTACGGTTGCACCTCGTTTTGACCAATATAAGGATGCTTGGGACACGGATATCCTTGAATCAGTCAAATATGGGAAGGAAACCACAAAAGTTCGTTACTTCCACTCCCATAAAAAAGGAGTGGATCGAATTTGGGTAGATCATCACGTTTACTTATCCAAGACACCCTTAGTAAACAAAAAGTTGTACGGTCCCAAAGCTTCCGTTGATTACATAGATAACGCCGAACGCTTTGCCATGCTCTCCCAGGCTGCTCTTGCTGTACCTTTACTCGTTCCCTTGGGTCCCGATGGTAGCAAAGGTCCGATGGGGGAAGATACCATCTTTGTCTGCAATGATTGGCACACCGCGCTTCTTCCCTTGTACTTGAAGGAATACTATCAATCCTATGGGACGTTTTTAAACGCTAAAACGGTCATGTTGCTGCACAATATTGCCTTCCAAGGGCGTTTCCCTATGTCAAAATTTGACGTTTTGAACTTGCCAGAGAAATATCTACCAGACTTGTCCTTTAACACACAATTTGCCCCTCCTCCATTGGACGAAAAGACAACCGAACCCATTACAGCCACCGAACCCATGCTGATGCTTAACTGGCTCAAGGCAGGCTTCTTAAACTGTGATCAGGCTGTGACGGTTTCCCCCAACTTTGCCAAGGAAGTTACATCCAATCCAGCCGGTGGGGTGGAATTGGATGCCATTGCTAAAGCCGTAGCTTTAACGGGTATTACCAACGGTACTAAGGTAGAAACCTGGAACCCCCAAAAAGATAAGTACATACCCGCAAACTATGATGCCCAGACAATGAGTGAGGGTAAGAAATTATGTAAAGCAACCTTACAACAAGAGTGTGGGTTAGAAGTCGATCCAGAGATTCCCCTCTTTGGTTTCATTGGTCGTTTGGAAAACCAAAAAGGTGCCGACGTGATCATGGCTGCCATGCCCCTCTTAGAAAAACTCAACTGTCAAATCATTGTCCTTGGTACCGGATCGCCAAAATTGGAAGAGCAACTCGAATCTATCGGCGAGAAGCACTCGTTTGCTAAGGGAGTCGCTAGGTTTGATCCTGAATTAGCTCACTTGATTACCGCCGGAGCCGACTACTGTTTGATGCCTTCTCGCTTTGAACCCTGCGGTTTGAACCAACTATATGCCATGATGTATGGAACAATTCCGGTGGTTGCCCCTGTTGGTGGGCTTGTTGATACTGTCCCCCCCTTATTCGGTTTTTTGATGGACAAGATTCCCATGCCAACAAAGCCTGGCGTTAAGGTTTCTGAAGAGCTTTTACAACAAGGAGTTGAGGCTATGATTGTTGGCATAAAAAAAGCTTTGGCAGAGTACGGTACGCCCCAGTTTGAAAAAATGCGTCTTGCCTGTATGGCCAATGATGTTTCCTGGAAAAAGCCTGCGGCTCAGTATGTCGATGTTTTTGAGAAGTTAATGGTTTCCAAGGTTTAGTATTAACCGAATGTCGGGCAGAATTCCCTATTCCTCTATAGGTTAGGGATGAATGCCCGACCAAAATATAAACGGCGTAGCCTCT
>JAAUYJ010136860.1_pt1 | contig 22376 bp, 16 predicted proteins | sample 7278031 | NCBI WGS metagenome assembly JAAUYJ01 (sample SAMN14350222, study PRJNA611818) | marine sediment metagenome | isolation source: surface marine sediment (1.8m) | place: French Polynesia: Moorea | collected 2018-08 | reverse complement strand
CCTAGACTATTTGTACTATTTACTCTAGGGGCAAAATTCATTTTAAAAAGCGATCGCTGATCTCTAAATCCCTCATGGTGAGCCTTTTCCAACTCTTGTCACCCCGTCAAGATAATTGCTTAGAATTCAGTTCAAAATTAGTTAACCCTCACTCTTTTATCTTTTCAGGTTGAGATTATGTCTTGCAACCCCGTTATAAGTTCATTTGTTTGCTCAATTGGTTCTAGGGGTTTTCCAAGTCATAATCTTTTATGCTACAAAAAATTTCAGCAATGTGGGTTGAAAAATAATAATCCCCACACCCTGTATCAAATCTAAAAATTGCTTGGTGCAAGATGTGAGTTATATCTATTATTTTGTTTTTGTTCTAGTAGGATGCAAATAATGAACAAATAGTAGATTGATGAGCTAGTGCTCAACTATTTTGACTGTTAACTAAAGCCACCCCATGAGAAGTTCCTAATCGAGTGGCACCTGCTTCTATTAAAGCGTAAGCCTGCTCTAAAGTTTTAATGCCCCCTGATGCTTTAATACCGACTCTACCCTCAGCAATGTTATTAAGATAGCGGACATCAGATACCGTTGCCCCTCCAAACCATCCACTACTGGTTTTCAAATAATTTGCCCCTGCATCCATAGAGATTTCTGCGGCTAACTGCTTTTCTGTATCCGTTAATAAACTGGTTTCTAAAATAACTTTAATGGTTTGTCTGGTTGCTTCACAAATGGCTGAAATTTCGTTATAAACGGCCTCAGAATTTCCTGCTTTTAATAAGCCCAAATTGATCATCACATCTAGTTCCCTTGCACCATTTTCGGTTGCTTCTTGGGCTTCATATAGCTTCACAGCAGAGGTATTTGCACCAGTAGGAAAGCCAATAACAGTACAAACAGTAATTTTTTGGCCATGAAGCAACTTAACTGCTTGAGAAACAAAACTGGGATAAACACAAACCCTTGGGAAGCCAAACTGTTGTGCTTCATAACAACATTTTTCTATCTCTTCTGGTGTAGCAGTGGGTTTGAGTAAAGAATGATCAATATAAGTAGCAATATCAATGGTGAAATCTTTTTCTATCATGTTACTTGTTAAATAGGAATAACTTATAATTAAGGACTGAACAAATAATGACTTGACTATTCTTCCCAAATTCCTAATTCCTTTAAGCCATTACGTAAATTATCGGCTGCAACTTGATTATTTTGTGATTCATATAAACTGACAGCTTTCTTAAACGCCTCGTTACTTTCAGGAAGTTTTTTCAGCTTAAATAAAACTACGGCTAAATTTTGATAAGCAGCCGCATAATTGGGACTTAAAGAGATTAATTTCTCATAGATAGCAGCAGCATCGGCTAACCTTCCCATACCACTCAAAGTCATAGCAAAATTATAATAACCTGTGATAAAACTAGGGTCAATTTTTAGGGTCGTTTCATAAGCTTGCGCTGCACTTTTTAAGTCTCCCATGCTTTGGAGAACAACACCAAGATTATTATAGGAACCTAATTTTAAAGGACCCATAATAGGTTGCTCAATGGCTTTTTGATAATGTTTAATTGCTTTCTCTTGTTCCTGCTGTTTAGTCAAGAGATTCCCTAAATGATAATGCAGTTCGTATATAACATGACTATCAGCTTTGTTAGATTTTAAGCCCTGTTTTAATAACTTCATCCCTTGTTTTTCCTTACCGATTTGAGCATATAAGGCCCCCAATTTACTACAGGTATAGGGATCATTGGGATTTTCTTTAAGAAAGCCCTCCATCACTTTTTGTGCCCTTTCATACTTATTTAACGAAGCGATCGCTCCTGGTGTATAACCATAATGAAACACGGTAATGGCAGGAAGATCAACAATTTTCCAATGGGTTTCTTTTTTCAATAAGTTGGCGACACTATCATCAATGATGGCATGGTAGGGGCGTGAAAAATTAACCTCTGGATGCTTGCGAAATAAACGAGAAACTAAAGAATAAGGGGACTGAGATGATCCGATCTCATGGCGTATTAAGTTAACTACTAAATTCTCATCTTGGGCGATTGCTTCTTTGATTTGCGGAGCAACTTTTTTATTTAAAACTTCGTCGGCATCGAGAACTAAAACCCAATCTCCTGTTACATACTTTAACGCTTCATTGCGCACCTCTGCAAAATCGTTAGTCCAGGCAAAGGTAGGAACAACAGCCCCAAATTGTTTAGCTATTTCAACGGTTTTATCCTTTGAGCCTGTATCCATAACCACCATTTCATCAACAATGCCTTGGACACTTTCTAAACATTTGGATAGGATTGCTTCTTCATTTTTAACGATCATGCAGAGGCTAAGTTTGGCCATATTAACTCCCAATATTTCGCTTACTTACGTTGGGGAAAGCGATCAATTTTCGCCATACCATAAAAAATTAGTTCTTTTTTACGGATACGAACTCGATCCACTCTCAATTGTGTTCCATCCAACGCAAATTTATCTAAGTCTAACAAGTTATTTACATGATCAATCAAAGCCTTTCCTAAATCTTTTGCTTTTTCGTCTCCCTTATAAGTGACATTAATAAATCTAATCTTGCGACGTTCCTCTACATCGACTTCTGATGTCATATCAAGGTTAATGGTTTCATTACTGTTGCCTAACTTAATTTGACTTCTAATGGTTAAGGATTTGTCGTCGTTGACTAACATTTCTGTATTCTCGAAGTTCAAGGCTTGTCCTTCGTACTCCAAACGTTGTAGCTTTTCCACCACAAAGGGGGTATTAAAAGACGTAGTTAAATCATCTTCTGTGAGAACAACCCGCATAGTCGCTTGAGTGGGTTGTCTAAGTTTAACTTGTCCTTTGAAAATGGCACTGAAGTCGATGGAAACTGCTTGCACATAAAGTTCCATCCCTTCGATGCGTAGGCCATTGTACATCAACATTCCATTGCCAATGAAGTCAAAACCGTCCACACTGCCTTGTAATAACTTGGCAACCGGCTCGGCTCTAACCATCGCTTCTATTTTACCGGTTCGCTTGAATAAAGCGGCGATCGCCGTACTAACGACTTTGCTGACGATTTGATCGCCACCTTGATTGGGGAAGGGAAGGGTTCCAAACACAACTGCTGTCATTTCCATTATTTGGTGGTACGCTATCTCATCTTAACATTAAGAAATATTAAGTGCCGTTATATTTCTTTACATTATCAAAACTAGATAGCCATTACGTGATAGTCATTTTGTATTATATCAGAGTTATCACCTAGAACAAAAATCATCAAAATCGGTAATTTTAATCTTTATTTTCCCAAGCTTTTGCAATAGCTAAATGAATTTTTAAAAACTGTTCTAAAACTTCAAAATGATCATATTTTAAAGATGCAAAAAATATCACTCGATAGTTACAAAACTATAATAAAACCACAAAAGAGACGCATCTTCTTAAAGATAAATTGGAAAAGTTTACGATGATAATTATGATCTGTTATGAAGAATATTAAAGACAAGGTATCGGTTGATTTAACGATTTACCTTAGCACCATCTGTATCGATAGAAAGCGAGCGCACATCTGCTACTATATTCAGTTGACTCCAAGCATTTTTCATGGCATTTTCAACCGCTTGAATGTTTTCCGCACTGGTTAACGCTAACAGGGTTGGGCCTGCTCCACTAATGACCATACCATAAGCCCCTGCTTTTAGGGCTGATTCTTGAACAAACTCATAGCCTTCAATGAGTCCTTGGCGATAGGGTTGATGGAGTTTGTCCCTCATGGCTTGGTTTAGCCAGTTTCCGTTCCCTGTTTCTAAGGCCCTAATTAACAATCCCATACGGGCAATATTAAAAATAGCATCCTCACGAGGTAGGCTTTTTGGCAGGATGGTTCTAGCTTCTTCAGTGGATAATTCAAAATTTGGGATGGCGACAATGGGAACAAGATCACAATGCCAAGGAATTTGGCATATTTCCCAGTTTCCAGGTTTTCCCACCGATAATTGACAGTTGCCTAGTAGGGCGGGAACCACATTATCAGGATGGCCTTCTAAATCAATAGCCATTGCCATTATTTCTTTGATAGAAAAAGGTTGCTCGATTAATTGATTAGCTCCCATCAGCCCGCCAACAATAGCAGTTGCAGAGCTCCCCAACCCTCTGCCTAGGGGAACCCCTAACTTAATGTTGATAGCAATGTTAGGTAGCTTTTTGTCTAAGTGGTGGTACAAATGAGCAAAGGCTTGATAGATTAAATTGTTGCGATCGCAACTGACTCGATGGGCTTCTGTTCCTGCCACTGTAATTTTGAGATCGGCGTCAACCCCTTCTAGTCGAGTAAATTGGAATTGATTATAGAGGGTGAGGGCTGCACCAATACAGTCAAACCCTGGTCCCATGTTAGCAGTAGTTGCGGGGACAGTAATGGTAATAGTGGACATAGGAAGGGACGACTTTCAAAATTATCGCTTTATCTTATCGTAATTATCAACAATTTTGCCAAATTTTAATTATTTTTACTGTTTTAAGGAACCTTTGGTAATCTTACTTTAGATAAATTCAGGGGATCACCTAGAAAAATTCAGACTATTTTTGAGGATATTATAACTCAGTTTTATCCTGAGTAAATTGATCAAACTTTGGTATAATCACCGAATACATTTCAAGGGAATCATCATGAAAAAACAGTCACCATGTCATTACTGCGAAGGAAAAGGATATATAGAAATCCGAGATTGTACTGGAGAAATTCAAAGAGAAGAAACCTGCGTTTTTTGTGGAGGAATGGGACAAGTAGATTCCCAAAAAGTTGCTCATGATAACCTAGGGAAATCAATTAATTCTCCGCAGAATTTATATACCGCAAATAAGCTTCAACAAACGAATCTAAATCTCCATCCATCACCCCAGTAATATCAGTAGTTTCTATATTGGTTCGTAAATCTTTGACCATTTGATAGGGATGGAAAACATAATTACGAATTTGGTTTCCCCAAGCAGCTTCTACAATATCCCCACGGATTTCAGCAATCGCTTGCGCCCGTTGTTCTTGGGCGATAATTAACAATTTTGCTTTTAATAAAACTAGAGCTTTCTCTTTATTTTGAAGTTGAGAACGTTCTTGGGTACAACGCACAGCAATACCAGTGGGAAGATGAACAATACGCACAGCAGTTTCTACTTTGTTAACATTTTGACCGCCTTTTCCTCCGGAACGAGAGGTGGTAATTTCTAAATCTTTATCAGGAATATCTACTTTAAGATCGTCTTCCTCTAATGCTGGCATCACTTCGACTCCAGCGAAACTGGTTTGACGTTTTCCATTGGCATTAAAGGGAGAAATTCTTACCAGTCGGTGGGTTCCTTTTTCTCCTTTTAAATAACCAAAAGCATAACGGCCTTCTATTTCCAGTGTAGCTGACTTAATTCCTGCTTCATCTCCTTCAGAAAGTTCTGACAAATGGACTTTATACCCTTGTTGTTCTCCCCAACGAGTGTACATTCTTAAAAGCATTTCGGCCCAGTCTTGAGCATCGGTTCCCCCGGCCCCTGCATTAATAGTCAAAACTGCTCCTTTTGCATCATAAAGACCAGATAATAATTGCTGTAGTTCCCAACGATCTAAATGATGGTTTAATTGGATGATATTGTTTTTTGCCTCTTCACGGAGGGTACTATCGTCTTCTAATTCTAATAATTCGGCGATGGCTCTGGTATCTTCCAATTGAGCACACCATTGTTGATACTGCTCTAGTTGTGACTTAAGATCATTTAATTGTTGTAGAGTAGCCTGTGCTGTTTCCGAGTTATCCCAAAACTCAGCTTGGGCCGCAGTATTTTCCAGGTCTTGAACATTGGCTTTTAAGGCAGGTAAGTCAAAGGTAGTCCTGGGTTTTTCCCAGGCGCGAACCAATTAATTCAATTTCTCGTTTGAGTTCTGTTGTTTCCATAAAATTCTGGTAAAAATTGTCTAGAATCTATTGTTACGACGACCACCACCACTACGAAAGAGACTATTATTGGGTAAGTTAACAACAAAGCTACTCAAGCCTAGCACATCTCGAATCGGCTGAGTAATGACCCTAAAAGCGGCCAAAACCTTACCCAATAGAGTACGACTGACAACAACCACATCCTCATTCCGTAGGGTAACATATTGGGTCACGTCTAAGTTTTCTACCGTCTTAATGGCATTTAATCCCTGTGTTACTACTCTACCCTGTTCAGGGTCAAATCTAAGTAGGGTTACTTCTTCTTTGGTGATTAAGGGAATACTTGGGGGTAAATTAGCGGCCAAATCTAAAAAGGTACTCCCAGTCCTTAAAGTTACAGTCCGAATGGCCAAACCGATCGGATTAGTAGGGGTCAAGACTCGCACGGTAATCGTCTGTTCGACTAGGTTAGTTTGACCTATCAAGGTACGATCATAGTCTTTTTGTCTTGGATCTAATCTAGAGACAATAATAGTGTCTCCTCCCTGTAAACGAAACTCTGGTAAGCGTGTTCCTGCAATCAAGGGGGTATAAAGATCGACTCGTTCTTCAAGCACGGTTCCATCCACTAGAGGACGACGAACAATGATTGACCTTAAGTCTGCTTCAGGGGTACTTCCTCCTACCCCTGCGATTACGTTGTTGAGTGTAATCCCCGGTCCAAAAAAGTAATACCCAGGGCGGCTAACTTCCCCTAAGATGGTCAGTTGAACAGGACGAGCTTGGGCTAAACTAGCTATGACTTCTGGTGTTTCTTGTAGGTAACGTCTTCCCAATTCATAGGCGACTTTGGTTTCCACTTCATCTAAGGTGAGTCCAACAATGGAAATTTCTCCCAGAAAAGGAACACGAATTTTACCTTCGGCATCAATTAAACTTGAAAAATTAAATTCAGGAAAGTCTGTTACACCTACACTGACACCATCTCCAATGGCTAAACGATAAAGATTAAATTGTTCTGATGTTCTTACATCAAACAGAGGGGGTTGAGCATTTCCGGGAGGGATATCGGTTTCTCGAAAAGTTGTCGGTGGAGACTGAGAAAGAATCAAAGGTTTTTTATTACCTTGAGCTAAACTAGGGGAGACCAAAACTCCTTGTATTAAACCCCACAAAAAAATGCTTTGAGAGCAACCATAAAACACTGAGGCTAACAAGGATAAGCTAAACCTTGTGTTTAGGAATAGTTGGCCTTTCTTTTTGCTAGTTACCATAGCTTTCTCTTTGAAACACTCTTGACTACACCACATAACCTATAACTAGAGGATTGATTTGACCTTTCCAAGCCTTACAATAGCGAGGATTCTTTAAGAAGGTAAAACCAGCAAACAGTAAAAAACTAACGCACCTTGGGAGATGTTCATTGCCCTAACTCTCTCGCCTCCAAAGAGGTTTGAGTATACTTTTGTGGCAACTTAATTGTTAGCTGTCTTTATTTGTTTTATTTAGCTCATTCTAAACCCATTGCTTGTAGAGGCTAGAACTAGAAATTTAACTAGGGCCTCCTGCTACTGGGAGTTTCACCCAGGTCTAGAAGTCACTGCGATTTGCGAACGTAAACACCCTAACACAATCTCAAGTCCTGCTGCCAGGAAGGGATTTGGGTTCCAAAATTTCTGACTTACGTATATCACTAAAAGCTATTATTGTCAAATACTTGCAAAAATAATTTACATTTGTTAACATAATTTTGTAAAGGTTATCAAAAAACCTTTGTTACCAATGCTTGTGGAGTGATAAGCCATGAATAACAACAAATACATAAAGAGAAATGCTTCAAGCAAGAAGCAAGATGAAGGAATGAGTTTATTAGCCCTGTTGTTTTTTATGATGGGAGCAGTAAATGTTTATGGACATTTACAAGGTAGTGATAATCAAGTCACTACTAATTCCAATAACGATATGGGCAGTTTGTTCAAAATTGCTGTCTTTGCGATGTTTCTAGCGGCAATAATTGAAGTTTTTGTCATTTAGTATTATATCTAAGCTTAAATTACTTGGTATTCTCTAGTAACAAGGTAGTAGATAACAGGATGTATTTTTTGATTATTTTTCAAGATTAAAACCGATAAGCTTAACCTTAAAAACACTGTTAGATAAGTTACATGGACGACAGTAGAACCTGTAACTTGTTGAAATAATTGTCGTACAAAGCCTCAAAAAAGTTTTGCTTAATGATGCTATTTGGCATCAATTTACGGAATGGTTAGAATATTTTGGGGTAAGAATGGGCAGGTTAGGGAAGTAAGAAGTTTCTCGCTAAGCTTCGGTGCCATAACACAGAAGTTGTTTTTGAGACAGAAATTTATAGGCCGTCTCAAAAACTATGGTTTCCTTTAATTAATAAAACTAATGATGATGATGACCATTTCCATGATCATGATGATGATGGTTAACGTCCAGATTCCCAACTGCTAAAGAAGGATTAACTGTTAAAGCTGCGGCTGATAATAACTCGGCAATATGAGAATCTGCCCATTTTGCAGCCATTTCACAAAATTCTGGCTCATCATTAACACAAGGCATTTGTACATAAGTTATATCAGAATGTTTCTTATGCAAATGATGGATAATGTGTTCCACATCTAGAAGGGTTTCATGATTTTCTGTCGCAAACCCAATGGGCATAAAAATAATCGCTTTTGCCCCTAATTCCATTAGATTTTTAGCTGCTAATTCTGCATTGGGTTGTGTCCATTTTATTAAAGGAGTTTGATGATTTAACCAACCCACAGAAATTAAAGGGTAACGGTGAATTAGTCTTTCTCTGACCAATTCATATAATATCTGACTTTCATCAATACCAGAGGTAAATCCTTTAGCTTCATGAGGACAACCATGATTTAATAAAATAATACCAATTTGTGACGGTAGATATTTATCAGCTAAATCTTTAGCAATTTTTTGCTCTACTAATTTAGCCATTAAATCTAAATAGGCAGGTTCGTTATAAAAAGAAGGAATATAACGTAACCCTTTTAACCAATGTTGTGAACCTTCAGTTAAAGATTCTAAAGATTTATTCACCTGTTCAACGGCAATTCCACTGGTAAAAATAGAATCAACTACTAACAAAGGATAGATTAAAATTTTATCAAATCCTTGGTCTTTAATTTCTGTTAACACTTGTTCTGGTAGAAACGGTTTACAGAAGTTAAATGCCTTAAAGACTTGAATGCGATCGCCCCATTTTTCCTGTAATTTCTTTTCAATGGAAGCCCTTTGATGCTCAAAAATATGATTATGAGGGGAAATAAAATGATCGTGTTGATGTTGCCATTCATGAAGATCAAAAATGGCTAATAATTTCGCTAAAGGAGGATAGATCCAAGTAGGAACTGGAGCAAATTTAGCGGTTAATAAATTTAATGCTTGTTCATTATAATTAGCAAAATCTTCGTAACTTTCTACTTCACCATAACCCATCAATAAAACAGCAACGCGATCGCTTTTATTAATGGCTTCTTTCGTGTGAAGATGTTGTGTTTCTGGTGTTGCAACCATGCTTGTTACCTCAACTAGAGTTTCATAATCAGGGGATACACCTTGAAGCACACATCTTGTGATGCTTCATACTAACGGGATATCTAGACAAAAGCCCTTAACTCTCAGTATAAGATACCTTCCCCTAGGGGGGGATAATCATAGGGATCTTAAGATTTGCTATAGAAAATCCTTGCGGGAAAAGAAATGATAGGATGAACAAGATTAGGCATTATTATTGTGGCTGAATAAAGTGCCAACTTGTTAAATTGTAGTCCATCTGAAGTAATCTTAACCTGAGTAAATATAGGGGTTTTAAATACATCATGTCCAACAATAAAGTGGTTCCAACTGCCGAACAAGTTAACCAATGTAAGCAGAAAATTGATGCTTATATTGCTTCGATTGATCAAGATCCAGAACATCGAGATGGGGCTTATCCTTATTACCAATTTCATGAACCTGAAAAACCGATTTATGGCACTGTGATTATGTTTCATGGCTTCAGTGCCAAACCAGAGCAAATGTGGCGTTTATCAGATTATTTATTCCGTAATGGTTTTAATGTTTATCAGGCGGCTTTAGCGGGTCATGCTTTCATTAACCCAGGCAAAAACTGGCCACAAATAGATCTCAAGCCAGAGTATAAAGCTCCTTTAATTGACGAGGTAAGAAAAGACCCGATCTTATCCCAATTATTATCCAATCTTGGTGGACAATCTCAACCATTAAGTTTGCTTCAGAGAATCGGCATTTTTCGACGTATTCTAAGGCTCAATCCTCTACTTTTGAAAGATATGATCGATGCTTTATCTTCCAATAAAGATCCCGATTTTGATAAATATTTTATTTCCTCTCATATGGAGTATTTAAATAATGCCCGTCAACGGCTCGAAGATTTAGCAACTATGCCTGGAGATATCTATACTGTAGGTTTATCGACGGGAGGCTCGGCTGCTTTGGCTTTAGCGGCAGATCAACCAGAAAGAGTCAAGAAAGTTGTTGCCTATGCCCCCTTATTAAACCCTGTAGAGGATCAAGGAAAAGAGTGGCAAATTAGTTTAATTGGGACTTTAGATGTTAAAGAACTTGGTTGGGACCCTAATCTACAATTTCCTCTAGGTTGTTTTAGTGCAGTTAATCGTTTTGGAGACTTTGTCCGTAGTGCAGAGAATGTTAATAAATTTAAAAAAATTCCTACTTTTCTTGTGTTAACGGAAAATGAAGATGCTGCGGATCTAAAAACCAATCAAGACTTTTTTCAAGAAATAGGAGCAGAAGCCAATGGACATTGTTATTTCTTATACGATCAAAGCGATTTAGTTCCTCATCCTATGGTTAGTCCGACAGAAGTTAGTCAAGGGATGACTAACTATTTTTGGCAAAGCTTATATCAAGAAACCTATCGTTTTCTGACTACCGGAGATATTAAGGCTAGTAGTATGGATAAACTAGAACAATCTACCGATCTACCTCTGGTTCCCCCTGTTTAATCCCCTGAAAACAAGTTACCCGCCTACGGAGGCGGGTTAATCAGTGTACAAAGGATATGGACTCCTAGAAATCTAAACGGACTCGGTTAGATAGTGACTAACTAAAGTTTATACAACCCAACAATGCTTATAAATACCATCAACATCCTCTTTCCGACTCAGGCGTTGATCATGGCTATCACCCTAACACCCCCTTAGAAAACTGACCTAAAAAGCTGCGGGCAACACCATCGTGTCTCTTAGGATGCTGGAATCAAAGACATTGCATTGACCGAAGTAGCTGGCACAGACTCCAATCAATTCCTTTTTAAGAAGCTTGGTGTACTTCCTTGTGCCTACTCATATAATAGCACTTACCTTAAAAAACTTGACTATTTTTGTTACAAAACTTGATAATTGGTTGAGGATTGGGATGGAAGTGGAAACAATTTACCTTTTAAAGAAGTAAGTAGGTAGGCATGAATAAAGAAAGCAGAGATAATTTTATTCAAAAGTAACAATGACTGTTTCTTTTTCGGTTTTGGGTAATCCTTCATATTCAGCTAGAATAGTTTTTCCTGTTTCTACTGGTAGCAAAGGTGTAATACTTCCTAATGACAATAAATCCCCTTTTTTCAACATTTTCCCTTGAGATTCTAATTTTTCTTTAATCCAAAACACTACATTCAAAGGATCACCTAGCAAAGAATTACTATTACCTTGAGCAATTATTTTTCCCGACTCATCTTTTAAGGTAACAACAATATTTTTAAGACTATTGTTTTGAATTGTTTTTTTATTTAAGGGTATTACATCACCTACGACACCCAATCTAGCACCGACATTAATAGCAATCAACATTTTTCCATTGAGTTGAATATTTTTATCATAAACTAAATCAGGTAATTCAAGAAAAGGAATAATAGCATCCAAATACTTTAACGTTTCTTCAGGGGTTTTAGCTTCATTAATTTTTTCACTGCTTACTCTTACCATTAAATCTCCTTCTATCCTGGGAATACATCCAAAATTTGCTGGAACTTTTATTCCTGATGGCAATAACATATTTTCTAATAAAGTTCCTAGTACAGGTTGATTTGTTTTAAAAATATCCTGCGTTTTTTTATTAGTTAATCCAGCTTTATAACCTATCAATTCACCTTGATAAGAACTTAGATTACTTATAAATTTTTCTTGTATTATTTGTGCTTCTTCAGATGTAAAGTTATAGTTTAACTCCTTAATTAATCGCTTATTTATGTAAGAGTTGGTAATTTTTTTAGCAATATTTTCAAGAGTAATAGAAGGTAAATTAGTTAGTAAAATAGATAAATTTATGTTACTTTTATTATCAATATTTTTGGGTTGTGCTGTAACCTCAACAAAGGGAAAGAAAATAATAGCCAAGAGAAATAATAACTGTATTTTTTTCATAGATAAGGATTAAAATTGAGACATTTGATACATGAGATAAGATTAAACAGAACAATTATACCTAAACTATCGTCTATAATTGAGTAACTTATAATTTAACATTCTCTAATTATAACCATTCCCTATGTTAAGTAAAAAATTCTCTTTCATTCAAGGTCGTAGTTGGATAATTTTAGCATTAATCTGGTTAGGGACGAATTTCTGCGATCGCTTGTGGTTAAGTTTAGATAATTCTCTTCCTGCTTGGGATCAAAGTAATCACTTAACCAAATCTCTGCAATATTTTTATAGCTTAAATTCACCAGAAATATTCAATCTAGAATGGTGGCGTAATTTTTGGATGTTATCGACAAAATACCCTCCTGTAACCTATATTATTGGGTCATTTTTTCAACAGCTATTTGGCTTAGGTAATGATCAAGCTCTATTATCCAACCTATTGTACAACGCAATTTTAATTATTTCCATTTATACCCTTGGTAAGACCTTATTTAATGCTCAAATTGGCCTATGGAGTGCAGGGTTATCCATGTTATTTCCTCGTTTATACCAGACTAGATTACAATTTTTACTTGACACACCTTTAATGACTTTAACCGTGGCTTGTTTTTGTTGCTTAACCCTTTGGAAACTGCAACACCTGAGAAAAAAGCAATGGTTATGGACTATCATTTTTGGTGTGTTTTGGGGGTTAGCTTTGCTGACGAAACAAAGTGTTATGTTTTTCTTGATAACTCCCTTAGTTTGGCTAGGCATTCATTATTTATGGCACCAAAAATGGGAGAGAATTATACAATTATTGGCCAGCTTTTTATTGTCCAGTTTACTTTGGTTCCCTTGGTATCGAACTAACTGGATTTATTTATTTAGCACCGTTCAAAATTCTAATGGCATTCCTGCAACTTATGAAGGTGATCCCCCCCTTAATACTGTAGCTGCTTGGACTTATTATTGGCAAGATTTACCCTTAGCGATTGGTTGGGTTTTATTGTTAGTTCCTTTAGTTGGTTTCCTATTAAATTTACTGGGAAGATTTCCTACAAAGAAGGAAAATATTGATCATAAAAAATTCATACAAAGCTTTCAGTGGTTAGGAATTTATTTTATCGGCTCTTATTTAATTTGTTCGGCAATTTTTAACAAAGATACTCGTTACATTATGCCTTATTTACCTATTATAGCTATATTTTTAAGCTATGGTTTGGTTCAATGGCGAGGAAAATGGCAACCGATTCGATGGGTGACAATTGTAGTTGCTATTTTAGTGATGATTACTAATTTATTTCCCATTCCTGGAACAGAAAAAATATCTTTGTTATTAAGTCCTGGGGTTTCTTTCCGTCCTCATTTAAATCAAGACATTCCTGTTGAAGATATGATTGAAACTGCCCAAAAAATCACCCCTTATCAAATTGCAAATTTAGGAGTAATTGCTAATACTGATAGTGTCAATCATAATACCCTCAATTATTATGGACAATTGGCTGATTTTCAGGTCTATGGGAGAGAATTGGGAAATAAACAAGACTATATTCAACAAGATAGTCAATCTTTTGATTGGTTTATTAGCAAAACAGGAGACAATGGTTTTGCTAGAGAAAATCAATTAAAATTTGCTGAAACTTTAGATAATAATTCTAACTTTAAGGTAGTAAAAACCTGGGAAATGCCAGACCAAAGTATTGTTAAACTATATCATCGTCAAACCCCTTCAGTAATTATTAAGCCTTTGCAGCAATCTTTTAGTAAAATTCAGTTAGATAAGATAATAATACCTGAAAAAGTTTCTTCACGATTTCCGATTCCTATTACTTATAAATGGTCAGGAAATTGGCAAGATTTAGAACAAGGATTAGTTTTATTATCTTGGTATCCCAAAGAAGTAAATAATAATGATATTACTTGGATACATGATCATGGAATTGGACAAGGAATGTTATGGAATAAGTCATCTGAAAATCTAGGATTTCAAGTAACTGAAAACATGGCCATGCTTCCTAATAAAATTGTGCAAAATGGAGAGTATATTTTAAAAGCAACTTACCTTAATCGGAAGACAAATGAAAATTATAGTATTCCTGTTCCTGATGTAACTTTAATCATTGATAATACTCTCGATAAAAAAGCATCCCCCCAATTAGATTTAGGGACTCAATTGCGTAATGTTTCCACTTATTTAGGACAAGGAATATCCGGATTGGATATGATCTTTAGTAAAGTAGGACGTTTTAATCAATATGATCCCATTCAAGACTATCTCAAACAAACAGAAATAGCCCTAAAATACCGTTTAGATAACTCTCCTAAAAACCAGCAATTAAATTGGACTTATGGGTTAGTATTATCCCAAGTTTTACAAGAAGATCCCCAAGAAGCGATCGCCGCTTTAAAACAACTGATTTATATTGATGCTAATAACCCTTATCATCATGCTTATCTGGCTTTTGTTTATCTTTATAATTGGCAACCAAAAGCAGCAGAAATTGCCTTAAAACCTGCCCTAGAAATGGAGCCGAATCTCAAAGAATTTAAAGCCTTACAAGGTGTTTCTTTCCTCATGCAAGGTAATTTCATAAAAGGTTGGAAACTGTTATCTTAGAGTTAAAGTGATGGGTTAGGGTGCGGATAAACAGTTATGATGTTTGTATCAAAGTTGACTCTGTACCTAGCCCCCCTACTGGACTTTTTCAACTAAAATGAGCTAATAGGAATTTAAGCATCTTGCTCACTCGCTGTAAAAAACATTAAGCAGTATGCTTGCAGTTTGTGAAATCTAATGCACTAAATTAGTTGAAATTGTCAGTATTGAGTAAGCCATTGTAATACTGTCTCTGCTAAGTGAGGATCATCAGGGGAAAAAACCGATAAACCTGATGCTTCTTGTGTAGTAATAACACCAATAACACCCTTAAATTTGGTTAAACTTCTTAAAAGATGAGGGGATAAATTAGACTTACCAGTATCAGAAGCAGAGTCATAAAATAGTAAAATTAAGGTTTTCTCAGAGTAATTCCGTTGCAGTAAATGCCAGTATAAACGAAGTTTGGCTAGGGTTTCTGGTAATCCATGCTCAAACGCTAAATAGTCTTGTTCTAATATTTGATCGTAAATATCAATAGCAGGGGTTTCTGTATCAATAAAACGGCTGCTATCAATGAAAATAATTTCTTTTGATTCTAATTGAGAACTGTGTTTAATTTGTTCTTTAAATTGGTAAAATTTGCTTACAATTTCATTGGTTTTGCTTTTAGTTTGTTCAGGAAATGATGAAGAATTATTAGATAAATCTCGCTGATACCAAGCTTCCTTAAAATTTTCATAGGATAAATGTTGTACACAATGCCAAAGGACTCGATAACTAGGAGAAATGTCAGTTAATGACCTTTCATCAAGGCGATCTCTTAATTGAGTTACCACCTGTTTCATCTGTTGTATGGGTAGTGTTTCAATTAAACTATCAGCAATTTGTTGCCCTAATTTATCACTTTTTTCTATTGGTAACAATTTTATAAAAATTGCAACTGCTTCCTTATTGCCTACTGCAATTTTGCTTAAACTCTTAGCTGCACAACGTCTATTTTCTGAGTTAGAATTGGTTTCTAAAAATCGAATTAAAGCGGCGATAGCTGCTGGATTATCCATGCCGATCTCCCCTAAACTTTCGGCTGCTAAACGACAAATGTCTGGAGAACTATCATCTTGAATTAAATTAATGAGAACGGTTAATGCGTCTAAATTACCTGGGTCTATTTTTCCCAAACTAACGGCGACTTGACGTAAAACAAATTTATCGTTTGATGTTTTTAAAACTTGAGTTAAGGCATTAATAGATGTTGTATTACCTGGATCAATTTTACCTAGGGTTTCTGCTATTTCTCTATAAGCTTCATCATTTTTAAACTCTTCCATCAATTCTCTAGAAATTTTAATAAGTGCTGGATTATCTGGAGCAATTTTCCCTAAACTATCTAAGGCTTCCTTGCGAATTAATAACGGCTCTTCTGGATTAAGTAGTTGTTGTAAAATGGCGATCGCTTCTTCATTATTTGTGCCAATTTTGCCTAAGCTACTAATAGCAATCCAGCGCATATAAATGTCATCGTTTTCCTTGAGCAGATGCACTAAAGCCTTAATAGCCTCAATATTTCCTGGGAAAACTTCTCCTAAACTATAAACTACTTCTTGACGAATGCTTTTACTGGTTGCTGTTTGCATTAACTTAATTAAACCGGCGATCGCTGTGGGATTTCCTGGGTCAATTTTTTCTAAACTTTGTGCTGCCTGTCTTCTAATTCCCTCCTCTTTCGTTGTGCGAATTAACTGCACTAAAATGGCGATCGCTGTTGCATTTTCCTTGCCAACGATTTCTAAACATTCAAAAGTCCGTCGAAGCAAACTGGGTTCTAGTTGACGATGTAATAAACGTATTAATGCTTTGATACCTCGTCCCTGCCCTGGGGCAATTTTTTCTAACCCCAAAAATGCTTTTTGGTATTCTTGATCTGTTGTAGCTGCTTCTAGCCCTTCAACGATGGTACTAATGGCTTTGGCATTGCCGAGATCAATTATGCCTAAGGTTTGTGCTAGTTGCCAACGAAGGGATTGCTTCTCAACCCTTTCAAGATATTGGGTTAAGGCAACTGTAGCTATTTGATTGCCTTTTGCTAAACGTTCTAAATAGGATAACGCTTGTTGTTGTTCTGGGGTTCCCTGATAGTTTTTAAGCAGATTAATGAGATGGTTAACAGCTAGGGGCCGATAGAGATCATTTAAGGCTTTTCTAGCGGCTATGGTACGTAATTTAACCCCATTACCATTGTCTAATACCCATCCCCACAATTTTTCAATGATCGTTTTTGCCAAAGAAGAATTAGGAAAGCTGCATAAGCCTTTAACTGCAGTTAAATGAGCTTTAAACCCATAAAAATTTTCCGGACTGCAGCCATCTTCAAAGGTAACTAAGGCTCTCATTAAGGCTTCTTTGTCCTCTGAGGTAACATCTTCTCGTCCCAACCAAAACAGCAAAATTTGCTGCCATTGATGCTGAAACATCCCTAAATTCCCTTCTTCTCGAAGAAAATACTGCCATTCGTCAATGGCTAAGGCCGCAAAATAATCCTCAAAGGTAGGATCTGAAAATTGATAGTAATTATCTTGATCTTCTTGAGTGCTTAGGCCAACTCTTTTCAACCAATTGAGTTGCAAAGCTAAAGAGAGTAAAGAATCTTGATCTTCAATCAAGCTTTGGGAAATCGCAGACTCCCTTTCCCCTATTTGGCGATGGCTCAAGGCTAACTGAGATAAAAACTGATTTAATTCTTCTTGTTGTTTGGGGTTGGTACTAATGGTTTCTGCTTGCCATTGATAAAATTCATCAACGAGAACACTATAAAGGTTAGCTACTGTGTCTGGTAGAGTTTGGGTTTTTTTTTGCCAGAGACGACATACCAGGGATAAACGCAAAGGATTCGTCAGCCATGACTGAAGATTTTGTTTCTCTGGCTGTTGTAAAAGACGACATAATTTTTTGTTAAAGTCTTCCTCTGTTGGGAGTTTTTGTGACCATGGATAATGGAGACTAAACCATTGTTGAATAAACTTTTCGACTCCAGTTTCCTTTGCTAGAGGGCGTGTTTGATAAATATCAAACTGGGATAAGTCTTGAGGCTGTTTTTTCCAGGTCAAGGTTTGACAAGTTAGGATGATATGTGCATTTCCGATTTCCTGTTGTTGTATCAGTAAGTTTAGGGGAGATACATATTTACGAGGTATTGATTCTACTAACCAATAATCAATGCCATCCGCTAGTAACCAAACTTGCCCATTTTCTAACAAGGCTTTAAAGGAAGCTTGCCATTGCTCTAGGGGTATCTCTTTCTGACTTCGGTAACCTTTAGCGGCCTGATTTAGCCATTTTTTGTGTAAATATTCTTCTACTGTTAGGGTTTTGATCTGACTGGGAGAAACCCAAATAGGTATTTGTTTGGTGTTTTCTAATATCCAATGGGCAATCTTTTGCAAACAAAGGCTTTTTCCTGTTCCTGAGTCTCCAACAATGGCAATTTTCCGTGTGTTGTTAGGATCATTCACCTGAGAAATTGTCTCAAACCATGACTCTTGCAGGTACTCTTCCCCGCTCAATGAATTATATTGACTCATGGGGAGCCCTTGTCTATTCAAATCACTGGTTTTCAAGCTAACACTGCTATGGTTAGCTAACTGGAGACACTCTAAAGAGATATGTAGCTTTTTTGCCTCTTCCTCCCTATGATTCGGTTGGGTACTCATAGGATTAATGGGCAAAGAATACTTCAGCATTCGACGGCTAACTTCTTTCCAGTCTATGCTGAGGGTGAGAGGAGATTCAGAGGATATATGTTGAGTAGCAGGTAAGTGACCTTGGGACATTCTTGTCGCCTAGTTTTATTACTATTTTACCCTTTGCTGTAGTCTTTATTAACATTCATCAAAAGATGGATACACTAAACTAAAAACTGCTTTTAAGCGACAGCTTCAGTGGGTATATGTAGAAAGATTATATTTAAGATTTCTTGTTTATTAAAGGGTTTACTAAGTAACCCAGCCCCCCCAACTACTTTGGTTTGTAAGCGTTCAAACATACCTTGGTTTTGAACCAACAAAATCGTAGGAGATGTTTCTGGAGCAAGAATTTTCCGCAAACGACGACAAATTTCCCAACCATCAATATTGGGCATTTCTAAATCAACAAAAATCAAGTCTGGTTTGTAATGGACTAAGAGGGGGATGGCTTTGCGACTATCGTGAATACCTAGAAATTTATACCCTTGTTTTTCAACAATGTCTTTAAACAACTGACAAGTTTTGGGATCGTCATCAACACAAGCAATTAATTTCTCCTGTGTCTTGACTGCGGTTTTTTTGCCTGATAATGCTAAGGGTTGGGGTAAATCTTCAATTTTCACTAATCCAATCAAATCCAGTTGGACATATAAGCTTAAGGATGAGGTTAACCTTAATAAGTCTTGATTCATGTGAACGGATAAGTCCCTTAAACTCCGATTTCCCTGAATATTTTTGCTTAAAACATCGTATGTTTTTGGGGATGTTCGTTGCTTTAATTCTTCTATACTTTTGATTATCGGTGCTTCGTTAGGAGAGCGATCGCCTAAAGTGGAGCGATGCCAATTTTGCCACATTTTCCAAGTTGCTACAATCATTTGTTGGGGATCAAAAAATACAAAGGGAGAGGAACAAGTTTGCTCTAGATCAAAATGACAAGTAACTTCTCTACTTTGCATTAAGTCAAATAAAATCTCGATGACGATACTGTTAATAATTTCTAATAATTGGGTACGATTAATTTTCTGTTGTTTAAACCAACTACAGAGTACATCGTAATCCCAACCAATGGGGTGATCTTGAATCAAGGAAGCAGCGATATCTCTTTGAATGGGAATGGATTGGAATCCTGAAGCTTTGATTTTGGGACAAAATTCTAAAACCGTTCTTCTCCATCTTCTAACAGGATGAGTTCCCCCATTAGCATAAATAATTCTTCCTAAATACCAATAAATATTTGATTTTTCCCCTTGTGGATTTTGACAAGATATTTTCCCACTAAACTGACTATTCCTTAATTCTTGAAATAATTTTGCTTGTTGATATGTTGCAAAATTATTGAAGTATAAAGGGGCATAATTACAATTTCCCTGTGTCATGGATAGATTGTTTAAAGATGATGAGGTTTTTATTTTTTCCCGCTTAACATAAACCATTAACACGAACCCTTGAATTCATTTGATATCTGTTAGTTAACTTTATCTTGTCATAATTTTGATGCTAACTCGGTGATTTTGATCACACCTTACTAACTCACCGCTAATTATTAATCAAAAGCCCTATTCATGAATAAATAGGGAATCAATTAACTTATTTTTTCCTTTGATTACTCATTAATTAACAAACTTCTGTGTTCATATTTTTCTTGAGAACTTCTAATCCTTTTTTAACCCGACGAGAAACTGTAACTACACTAATACCTAATTGCTCGGCTGTTTCTTTTTGGGTTAAGTCTTTGAGAAAAACAAATTCAAGAATATTTCTCGTCCGTTCTTCTAATTGTTCTAACGCTTGTTGTAGACGAATTTGATCTTCTTGAGCCAGTTGAAAACTACGATAGTTGGCATCAGGAACTAAGTCAGCTAAACTGGTTTGTCCTTCTCCTTCATTACTAATTTTAACGTCTAAACTCATTGGTTCTCTATTCTGAAAAGCAAGTTTTATTTCTTGCCATTGTTTTAGGGGAATTTCTAATACTTGAGCAATTTCTGAATCCGTTGGTTGTCGGTTAAATTTTTCTCTAAATTCTTGGCGAATATTCATCGATTGACGACCTAATTCTAGCCAACGTCTGGGGATACGAACGGTGTATTTTTTGTCCCGTAAATAATGCTGAATTTCTCCCCTAATATAGGGAATAGCAAAGGAACTAAAGGCATGACCTTTCTCAAGATTAAATCTTTCGATAGCACGAATTAGTCCTAAACTACCCACTTGTACTAAGTCTTCATAACTTTCTGGACACTGGTTAACCCAGTGATGTGCTTCTTTGCGAACCAGCCCAAAATTTAATTCTAAAATCTTGTTACGTAGTCTCGTTTGACCTGTTTTTTGATACTCTTGAAACAAATTAAGGGTTTGAAGTTTGACGTTTTCTTTGGTAGTGGTGTACATAGCAAATAAGCACCGTGTTACTGTTGTTGGCAACCAATTGACTATCTTTAGCCTAAAATGAGGGGGATGTTGCTTACAACGGCATTTACACTACTCTTTATCAATTCCTTTAACTACAACTTACTTAGTTATACGGAGAGAAAGAGGGAAATAATTAAAGAAATATTAAGGAATAAATAGTTCTGTCAAATAGCTGTGTTTTTAACTCGGCAAAACCCCCTACTTATGTGGCTTTGCAGTTTGTTAAGTTAGTTGACAAACAAGGGCTTAGTCCAATGATAACAGATGATATTGTACCCCTGTTTCAAAGATTCTCACTCCTCCCCCTTCAGCAATAGTTTGTTTTAAAGCGGGAACATTACTGATGGTAACACCCGCTAAGTAATTAACCCCAAAATCGGCTAATTCCTCTAACCAAGGTAAAGTTGGCCCCATTAATACCACAGTGGCATTTTGAGACAATTCGACGAGACGGGGAAAGGTTTTATTGGGAATGGAGGTAGCGGTTAAGAATACCCAGTCGGACTCAGGTAGCAAATATTCTGAAGCAGTAGCGGGAAAGTCTCCAGGGATGGGGTTCAGTTCAATGACATTAATCTTCATGTCTTTTTCGTATTGTTTTAACCCTGGATAACGACCAATGACGGACACTTGTTTTCCTTGCAGTTGAGGGAGAAAATACTCAAAAACCGATAGGTTAGCTGAAGTGGCCCGAGGAAGGGCGATCGCTTTTTGTATGAGGGGAGAGTTATGATTGATGATAGCGTTGATAGTGGCCATGGCAACGGTTGCTTCATAAGCATCCCAGGATCGCAACCATGATGATAGGTCTTTAACAGGTTTATTAACCAGAGTTCCTGACCAAGATAGGGTACGAGTCGGAATCGCTGGACTCATACATAACCCCATTCCTTCGGCTTTACACAAGGTCCAAGTTAGACCAATGATAATTTCTTCAATGGAGGTATTGGTTTGTCCATAATCTATTAATAAGTTATAAATTTCTTTAGGGTTGATCATTATTTTTTGTTTGTGTAAATGATTGATTACGAAGTCTTTTTGATAGAGGGGAAATACCTGATTCTAGGCGTTTTTTTTCTGCATATTCAAAGCGTCTTTTTACATCCTCATCAATCTCTTGTTTATGTTCCCAATAATAAGCTAATGCTGAATAAATTTGACTCATACTTAAATGAGGATATTGAAAATGTAGTTCTTCGGGACTCCATCCATAAGCTTGAATGGAAGTCACTAATTCAACAATTTTCATTGATGTTCCTTTGATAAAGGGAACGTTATTTTCATCCAT
>JAAUYJ010066750.1_pt1 | contig 22459 bp, 18 predicted proteins | sample 7278031 | NCBI WGS metagenome assembly JAAUYJ01 (sample SAMN14350222, study PRJNA611818) | marine sediment metagenome | isolation source: surface marine sediment (1.8m) | place: French Polynesia: Moorea | collected 2018-08 | reverse complement strand
GCAGTCGCTGAGCCGGCCCCCGGCTATTGGCGATCGTCCGCACGGGCAGATGCAAAGGAAGACTCCAAGTCAGCAGTGCGATCAAAAAGACGCGCTCGCACCTCTGACTCCTCAAGATTGCTACCAAGCTTGCACGCGCACTGCGACAACCCTGTGACGATTTGCACAGTGGGTCGGCCATCAGAGCTCACGAGGCGAGAGTCAACGACGCGGCTGTGTCATTTTCTGGGCGTGGAGTTTCACCCGCGGGGCGAAGCGTGAGTCTCGCCGCGTTTATAAACGGTTACCGGTAGAGTTGGCGGCGGGGGGGTCAAATTGCGTTGCGACAATCGCTGTGCTAGCCTTTTTTTGTTGCGGAGAAGACTGACTGATTCGCGTAACCGCGACGGATTTTCGAAAGCGAGTAAGTTCTTTTCAGGCTGCATGTCTGGGTGACGCATTCTGTGTCTAAGTGTCCAAGGTGTAGCTGACCCGGCGGCAGCTTGTCGGTGCTTAGTAGGTGGAGCGATCGGCGGCTTCACTCTGTCGCTTCGTAGCGCAAGACGTTGTTGAAGCCTTCCGACCGCCCAAACAGACGCTAGTTGGTCAAGACTTAGTGACCCATGTTCGGGCTCCCGTGCGGGAGACCGGAGGGCGTGACCCTTCGGCCGCGCGCCGGCAGCCAGGCCTGACCCGCGCCCGCGGGTAGGCGGACCGGTTCGCAGACGCGAGTCCGGAAAGGGACGGGTTGTGCCGGGGCGAACCCCGGGGGCCGGCTGGCGCCGACGGCAGGGAACGGCGCGATGAAAACGCTCAACAGACGAAGCTTTCTGCAGGGCGCCAGCGGGCTGGCGCTCGGAGCCGGCGCACTCGGGCTCGCCGCCTGGGAGCGCAACGCCAAGGCCCAGATCGCCCCGCCGACCGGCGTCACCGGGTGCGGCCACTGGGCCGACCTGGTCGGCAACATCGGCGGTTGGACCTGCAACAATCACATCGGCTACAAGCTGCTGTTCATTTACCTCTACGCCGGCGCATCGTGCTGGGAGCCCTGGTGGATCGACGGCGCCGGCGGCTCGGCCAGCTTCACCAGCCACGGCATGTCTTCTCTGCCGCTGGCTCAGATGAACTGGGGCGCCAACAGCGCGCAGTTCCCCTGCGAGGCGCCCGACATCCCGACCAGCGGCACCGATGCGCAGTTCTTTGCAAACCAGAGCGGCGGCGGGCAGATCTTCTGGGGCGCACCGGCACGGCCGCTCTACCGCCGCCAGGACATCCTCGACCGCTGCCGGATGGTGACGCAGTACCACGAGCTGTTCCCGCACCAGGCGGCGATCCCCTACGCATTGACCGGCCTGACCTTGGGCAACCCGCGGCTCGCCGGGCTCGGCGCGGCGGTGCAGCGGCGGTCGCGCGAGCTGTTCCCGGACCAGCTCCTGCCGGCCTCCTATATCCTGCACGACGGCGCCTCGCTGGCCGAAGGTCCGGCCGCCGCCACCGGCCAGCACCCGGGCTCGTCGCGGCCGCTGGTGATCCGCGTGCGCAACGACAACGCCTTCGTCGAGGCCATGGGCCGCGAAGACGTGACGGCGGAGTCGGACCGGCTGCTCCTCACCCTGCGGCACGAGTTCCGCGACCGCCTGCGCTGGCGCGGCTTCGGCGACCCGGTGCGCTCAGCCGGCTTCGACGGCTACTGGGTGGCGGCCGAGCTGCTGGCCAACGCGCCCGACCTACAGCAGCTGTTCGACAACAACCTGCTGGTGATCGACAACAGCGTGGCGGTCTGTCCGACCCATCCGAACGGCGCGGCCGGCAACAACCCTCACGCAAAAACCATCATGCAGGCGGCGGCCTCTCTGCTCACCAACGGACCGGCGCGCTTCGTCGGCGTGATCGACTCCGGCCGGGCCGGCAGCTACGACACCCACGGCAACGGCACGCAGCTTCACCTGCTGCGCACCAGCGCCAACTACTACAACTTGCTGCACCACCTGGCCGACGCGATCCATCACCCGGTGAACAATCCCAGCGGGCTGATCGATCTCGATGAGACATTGATCGTGATCACCACCGAGTTCGGCCGCACCAACAACATCAATGCCAACAATGGCCGCGACCACTGGCCGGTCGGCTACAACGTCGTGCTGATCGGCGGCGAGTACAACGGCGGTCCCTCGATCCGCGGCCGCATCGAGCCGAGCGGCGCCGACGAAGGGCGCACCGTGGTCGGCCACCGCTATTCGCCAACCGACATCATCGGCGCGCTGATGCTGGCAGCCGGTATCGATTGCTTCGCAGACGGAAACTTCCGGGTCTCCGACTTCAGTGACGACCTGCTCGACGGGATCGGCACGGAAGCGCAGATCCGCAGTCGATTGAGGAGTTGGATCCTTGGCATTTAGAGAACTCCGCGGGCGGAAAGCCCTCGCGGGCGTCGCCGCGCTGTTGTTCGCCGCCGCGACCCTGTCCTGCGCTCCCCAACCCGATGTCGACGACGAAGGTTACGCGACCTTCGCGCGCGAGGCGATCAAGGTGCTGCTCGGCCGACCGGCGCGCGGCGTCGACGAGGTCGAGTCGGTGGCCGACATCGCCCAGCTCCTGGGCCGCGACGTGGCGGCGCGCATGCTGATGGAGGACCAGGAGTACGTCGACCATTGGACCGACATCCTGGCCGGCATCATGCAGGTGCGGTTCGAGAATGCCAATTCGCTGCGCGCCCAGGACCAGGCCTGCTGGGGCGATCCGGTGCCGGCGACGCCCGACGCCTCGATCGCCAACTGGGTGCGAGACCACGGTCCGCTCGACGGCGGACCGGCGCGGCCGGAAGACTGGAACATGACCGGCTTTGCCAGCAGCAGCGTCGTGGCCGACGACCTGTCGGGCCTGTACCGGGTGCAGCTGTTCCCCATGTCGATGCGCCTGGGCGGCGCCAACAACCGCCGCGCTCAGGTCTCCGAGCAGTTCCAGCGAACCTTCCTGAACCGTGACGTGGCCTGCCTCCGCTGCCACAACCCGACCTATTCCGCCTCCAACCTGACCGACGGCAGCGGCAACATCGTCTGGCAGCGCATGTGGACGATCCCCGGCCATCCCGAGAAAGCGCTCTATGGCAACTACTATGACGCCGCGGCGGTGATGGACCGGCTGCTGCCGATCTTCCGGGGCGACGTGCGCCGACCGGCCGGGCCGGGATCGGGCATCCGACCCTGGGGCATCGCGGAGGAATGCGCGACCGACCGCAACAGCGACGGGGTTACTCACGTCGGCTTCCAGACCCTCGGGCCAGGCGCACCGAGCCAGGGCGGTGCCGGCTTCGGCAGCCTCGACGGCGCGGCCAATCCCCGGCTGTCGATCTGGGAGCTGGAGCAGGCGCTGGCCAACGGCATCGCCGACCTGGAGGACGGCTACGAACGCTTCCCCGCCTCGACCCCGGTTCTGCCGCCCGACCAGCAGTCCTACTGCGATGTGCTGCAGGTCTTCTCGGGCAACTGCACGGCCTGCCACTCCGGCATGAATCCCTCGGCCATGCTGAACCTGGCGGCGAGCGACCCGGCCGGCGAGTTGATCAACGCGGCAAGCCAGTCGGGCGCGTCGGTGCATCCCTTCCGCGTCGTGCCCGGCGACACCGGCACCTCCGAGCTGTGGCGACGGGTCGAGATCGACTCGATGCCGCCCGGCGGCGCGCTGACGGCCGGCGACAAGACCACGATCAACTCCTGGATCGCCGCCAACGCGCCGGCCACGCCGAGCGCCGAGGACTGCAACACCTCACCGATCCCCGACGTCGACCCGGACGAGGCTTTCGCCTTCCTGGTCGCTTCCAACCTGGTGGACGGGATCTGGGCGGCGGTGTTCGGCTCCAGGCTGACCATCGACCACGGCTCGCCCCGCAACGACGATCAGCTTCACATGCTGTGGAACCTGACCGAGTACACCCTGGTCAAGGAGGACTGGTCGCTCAAGGCGGTTCTGACCAAGATGCTGGATTCCGACTGGTTCGCGCGCCGCGCGCCGGTGATCAGCCAGCAGAACACGGCCTACGAACTGCAACCGATCCCCGATCCCTGGACCGTGGTGAGTCCGGTCGACGAGCCCAACCCGACACCGGAGCAGTCGATGAACGGTCAGGGCGAGCTGGTCGACCGGCCGGGCGTACTGACCCTGATCCGCAAGATGGCGGAGGGACTCGGCTGGCAGGCGCCGGAACGCTACCCGGGCGGCCAGTACCCGGCCGCGCTCGCCGAAGCCCTGGGCCAGTCCTACTCGGTGCAGACCCCGGGCTTCACTGGCGTCAACTTCCAATCGCTGCTGGCGCTGGAGGACGAGGTGGGTCTTTGCGAACGCAGCGGCCACGCCGAGGGCGCCGAGGACTACATCGATGTCCTGGTCGATGCCGTGGTCGCCTTCAACACCGCCAATCCGCAGGCGCCGCTCACCCTAGGAGAGGCCTGGGCGAAGCTGAAGGACCGCCTGATCCTCGATCCGACCATCGAGACGGCGGCAGCCTCCGGCCTGGCGGGCGTCGCTGCACCCAACACCGAGGAGGCCGCCTTCGTGGCCTTTGCCAATTCCGAAGACGGCGGCCCGGCAGATGCGGTGACCCTCAATACCTCGACCAGCGACCTGAGCGAGTCCGAGCTCGAGGCGGTGTTGCGCTCGGGCTGCGCGGTGCTGATCAAGACACCGCAGTTCCTGCTTTCGCACCTGACGCCGCGCGGCTATTCGGACAATGAGATGCCGCGCCCGTCCAGGCTGGCCGCCTGCATGCCGGGCGAACCCTGCGGCTACCAGGAGATCTGCAACCTCTGGCGCGGCCGCCTGTCGGACATGGGTCACACGGTGGTGTGCGAGGACCGTACGGTCCGTAAGGGCATCAAATTCTTTTTCCCCGGCTACTTCGGGACTTTAAAGATCGCCACCAAGCCGGAAATCGGGCCGCTGGTCCCAGTGGGCTCGCTGTCCAACCGCAATACCATCGCCAAGGCCGATACGCTCGACATCATTCGTCAAACCCGGACGGTGCGGGAGCCGATCCGCGTGCCGCCGCGCCCGCCGATCGATCCCACCGGCCCGGTCACCACCGGTCCGAGCGTGGGCGACCCGATCATCACCGCAGGCGGCCCGACGACGCGCCCGACCACGGGACCGATTACGCGGCCGACGCGCCCAGCCACGGGGCCGGTCACGAGACCGACGATCCAGCCGGCGGTGCGCGACCCGGCGCTTACGCCCTCGACGCGGGGCGCGGTCACCGGCAACGGCGACGGCAAGATCGTGATCCCGCGCGGTTTGATCGAAAGCCTGGCCCGGTCGCCGGGCGGCGACATCGTGATCGACCGCAACCGCATCATGATCGATCTCGGCGACCTGCGAACCCGGACCGATCCGATCCGGCCGGACCTTGAGTCGCCCGATCTGGCGATTGGCGAGGCCCGGCGCAACGAGAAGCCCCTGGAGCCCGAACGCCAGGTCCGGTTCGACGCCATACGCACCCTGCAGGTTGAGCGGATCGACCAGGACTCGAAGCCCATGGATCGTGTCCGTCAGCGGGTCGAGACGCTCTGCCTGGAAGGCATGTGCGGTTTCGTCCGCCGCGGGCAACGCCACCTGGCGAACTGTCTGAAGAACCCGACCGGACGGTCCTGCGGCGCGCTCCGCGAGGTTTGCGACCCTCGCGTGTCGGAGGGCCTCTTGAGTTGCGGTAGGCGACCGGCGGACTACAGCGACTCCGGCGTCTTCGTGATCTGGGCCGAAGGCGCGCAGGTGCGCCTGGCCGAGGCCGCGCGGCTGCTGCGCGACGGCGCCCGCAAATGGGTGCCGCTGCGCGGCAACGAGCGCCTGCAGGCTGGCGATCTGCTCTACCTGCCGATCAACGGCCGGCTGGAGATCGACAGCGACGGCGTAGTGTTCGGCGACCACAACGCCGACGATGCCCGCAAATCCGGCGTCTCGGGGCATGTGATCTCGATCGTCGGCAACAGCTCGGCGAGCACCCGCCTGGCCACACCCGCGCGGCCCGGCGCGCTCAGCGCGGCGGCGATCGCGGCCGGCGTCGAGACCAATCGCTTCCAGAGCGGTGCGGTGATCGACGAGCAATACCGACGCTCGGTCGCGCACGGCGCTCGAGCGATCAGCCGTCCGCGGCTCACGCTGAAGCAGATCGAAGCGATCAACGCCGACTTCGATACGCTCCACGAGGGTCTCGAGGAAGAAGACGACCGTTGATTGTGGCGCAGCCAACGGGGCGCGCCGACCGCGTCAGCCGCCGCAAGACCCTGGCTGCCGGACCGCCCTGAATCAGTCCACCGGGTCCCTCATCACCCGCCGCCGGTCGCGGCAGAGCCAGGTCAAGACCGATACGATATAGATGTGATCGCCAACAGGTTGGTGACCGAGAGCGCCGGCGGGGGGTTATGTCGGGCGGCGCCGGACGCTTCGGCGCCAAAGCCGCCGACATGGGGATCCTCGGCGAACATCGATGTTGCTGTGGTCGCGGACGATTGTTTGCAGCGGGAGCCGACCATCCCGAGCTAGGCGCTGCGAGGTCCGGAATGGGACCGGCTTCGGACAATCCGCCGCTTTTCGGCTGATCTACCGCAGCGGGCTGACGTCCCTAGGCGCGGTTCCCGATGGCGGGGCATGACCCCGGGCGAACGTATCGCCAGTCCGAGAGTGGCAGTCTTCTATGGGAGATAGGCTGCTTGCGCCGAGCCACGAAGGTTGCACCGTTTGGCGGCGCGTTTGGATCACTGTGGGCGAAGTGTTGGATTTATCCAGTTCTGTCGATCGGAACCCATTACCGTCGCTCACGGTCCCCGGAAGGCGTGAGGGAGCGAACCGCCCGAAAGGAGACTTGATCGGCGAGCGCTTCCTGTTCAACATTCGCGAGGCTCTTGGAACTAGCGGCACGGCGCACGGAATGAAACGTGGCACGCAATTCCTTATCGGCCTTGGCGCGCTCGTGCTATGTGGCGCCGCGATCGGCTGGGCCGTATCCCCGCTGGAGCCATCCACCGCTAAGCGCGAGGCCGTCAAAGCGTCGGCGACACCCGCTTCTGGCATTCTCGATGGCATGGTTTTCCGAAGCGAGCTGGGGCCCAAGGACAAGCCGGCGGACGTCAATGACCAGCTGATCTTCGCCAACGGCATGTTTCAGTCGATCGAATGCGCCCGACGCTGCGGCTATCCGCCGTCTCCCTACTACGTCCGTCAGGTCGGCGAGACCATTCAATTCGTCAGCGAAAGCCATTGCCAGGACGATAGTGCGACCATGTTCTGGGAAGGAACTATCGAAAACGGCGTCATCAAGGGCCGCATTCGTTGGACCGCCAAACGCTGGTACCGGACCATTGAGAACGAATTCTGGTTTGAAGGCGCGCAGGACGACGGGACCGGTCTGGCGACCAGCCGCGGCTAAAGTGGGACGCCGCGTGAGTGCCGTATGGATTCGTTGGCGGGGGCTCCTAAAGCTCGGAGCGTTCGTTGTCATCGTCGTTTCGGCCAATCACTTCTCCGGCCACTTCGTTGGCGTCCTCGAAGTTGAGATCCGTCCCAGCAACGAGGGATTCGTTCACCGCATAACGATGCTGGCCGCGGTGGCCTACGCGGTCCTGATCGCCGTTCCCTTCGTCCCCGGCGTCGAGGTCGGGCTCGCGTTGATTGCGATGCTGGGTCCCGGCATCGTCTTCCTGGTCTACCTATGCACGGTGACGGGGCTGTGCATTGCCTTCGCGGTCGGACGCTTGGCCTCGCTGAGCTGGCTGGCGGAGCTACTGGAAGGCGTCAATCTGATTCGCGGGAGCGCGCTGGTGCGGACCATTGAGCCCATGGCTCAGGAGGAACGCCTGACGTTTCTGCTATCGAACGCACCCAACCGTCTGGTTCCCTTCCTGCTCCGCCACCGTTACGTTGCACTTGCCGTCATCGTGAACGTGCCGGGCAACATCGTTATCGGCGGGGGCGGTGGAATTTCACTGATGGCAGGCGCCAGCCGTTTGTATTCTATCACGGGCTTCCTTGTGACAATCCTGCTTGCGGTGACGCCGGTGCCGATCGCGGTCCTGATCCTCGGCGAACAACTTCTCTCGTTCTGACTGCGTCGGCGGCGATCGACAAACAGCGAGCGCCTTTTTCGGGTGCGTGTACGTCCGGAAAGCAGCCTCTTTAGAGAATGCCCTGATCAAGGCCCATTGCTGGCTGTGGGCAGAGATGGCGCAACGACGAACTGGGCGACCGCTGAGGGACCAAGAGGGGTCACGCCACGGCGGCCGGCATTCGGCGTTCCGACACTAGAACCGTTGCACCTCGCGCTGCGCGACGATCAGCGGGCCCCGACCCCTCAATGATGCTCCCGCTCCTCGCGCACGAAGAGATAGAGCATGTAGATCATGAAGGCGATCGCCAGGAGGTTGGTGATCGAGACCGCCGGCGCGACGTTGATGTCGGGCGGCGGCGCCGGACGCTTCGGCGCCAAAGCCGCCGACATGGGGATCTTCGGATCGACTCGCTCGCCGGCGCCCAGGGCCTCGGTCAGGGCCAGGGTGGCCGAGGCCGGGACCGGCAGCGGCAGCGAGCCCACGACCCCCGGGATGTAGCCCGGGCCCGACTCGCCGACCGTGCCGCTGGCGCTCGGCGCGGGACCTGCCAGCACCACCTGGGCACTGACTGTCTCGATGGCATCGGGTTGCCCCTGGTAGCTTTCGGGAGGCACCGTCGCCAGGCGCAGGAAGGGGAAACGCAGCATGGCGTTGCCCTGCTTCCACTCCGGAATACCCAGCAGGCGGAAGCGCCCGGCGTTCATCACCGAGAGCAGCTTGGCGTGGCGAATCGGCACCATGAGGAACAGGCCGTCCACCTCCTCCGCGTCGAGCTGCTCGAACATGGCGTCGATGCCATCTGCCGGCACCAGCTCGACCTGGCCGGTGAGCTCGAGTCCGGCAAGCACCATCTCCAGGGCTTGCTGCGAAGTGCCGCCCGCCGGCCCGACGCCGATCCGCTTCAGCTCCGTCAGCGACGAGACGAAGTTGCCAAACTTGGTGACGACGTGGGCCATATTGTAAGTCACCACGCCGAGCGCCTCGACCTTGTCGTTGACCGTCGGGAAGGGCGAGTCCGCGCTCAGGGTGAAGAACTCGTTGGCGCCGGCCACCGCCAGGCGGGTGCGCCCCTCGACGATGGCGTCGAGCGGCCGCGCCTCGCGCAGCACCTGGATGTCGCGCTCGGCGAAGGTCTTGCGCACCGCGCGCGCGGCACGCAGCGAGGACTCGCCGACCCGGGCCATGGAGCCGACGGCGAGGTTGAGCTTCTCGGCCTCGGCCACCGGCGTCGCTTCGGCGGCCTGGATCAGGCCCTTCTCGATCAGGAAGTTCTGCGCCACCGACTGGAAGGTCTGGCCGCGCACCTCGACCAGGCGGTTCATCTCGCGCATCTCCTCGTTGGTGATGATGCCGCCGAGCTTGTCGAGCACCCCTTGCAGCGCTGGAAAGGTCTCCAGCGCCTCCTTGCGGACCAGCGGCGCCGGCTCGTAGATCGGGAAGAACTTGAGATCGTCCTCCAGCACGCGCAGGCCGAAGTCGGCGATCTGGCCGTCGGTGGTGAAGACCTCGGCAACCTCGACCTGGCCTTCGATCAGCGTCTGGAAGATCTTGTCCTTGTCGGTCACGTCGAAGCTGATCGGCTCGCCGTTCTTCTGCAGGCCGTAGCGGCGCAGCATGGCGTCCAGGCCGTCGAGCGGGCGCGTCAGGAAGTCCGTGTCGGTGACGAAGCGCACCCCGTCCACGAGCCGCGAGAGGTCGCTGATCTTGTTCATGCCGAGCGCCGTGGCACGGTCGCTGCGCATGACCATGGCGTAGTCGTTGGAGAAGCCGAAGCGCGGGCCCCAGACCAGGCCCAACGGCTCGAAGAGGCGCTTGACCTCCTCGTAGGACTTGTCGCCGTCGGCGATCGGCGGCTGGCCGATCAGGATCAGGCCGGTGCCGTTGTACTCCGGATAGAGATCGATGTCGCCGGCCTTGACGGCCTCCTGGTTCAGGAAAGTGTCGCCGTAGGGGATCTTGCGCTGGACCGGAATGCCCTCGCGCTCGGCGAGCTGGGCGATCATCTCGGCCAGGATCAGCTGCTCGGTAAAGTCCTTGGAGCCGATCCTCAGCACGCGTTGGTCCTCGCCGCAGCCCGCCAGGAGCAGGAGCGCTGCGACGCCGATAAGGGTGCGGATCATGTTCATTGTTCCACCCTCCCTCACTCGGCCGCGCCCGCGGGCGCTTGCGCCCCGGCCGGTTTCTTGCCCTCGTCCTGACGGATCGCGCGCATGAAGGCGACGATCTGCACCACGACGATGAAGGTGAAGGGAATCGCGCCGAAGATCGCCATGGCCTTGGCGACCTGCACGCTGCCGGAGACCAGCACGGCGCCGGTGATGGCGGCCATGATCACGCCCCAGGTCAGCTTGGTCGGCGTCGCCGGGTTCAAGTTGCCATTGGTGGTCATCATGGAGACCACGAAGGTGCCGCTGTCGGCGCTGGTTACCAGGAAGATGAAGATCAGCAGCAGCGCCAGGATCTGCAGCAGCGTGGCGAGCGGGAAGAAGTCGAGGAACAGGAACAGCGCCTTGGTGACGTCCTCGAAGACCAGGCTGGCGATGCCGCCGCCGCCCTCGAGCTCGATCCAGATCGCCGAGCCGCCGAAGGCCGCGAACCAGAGCATGGAGAAGAGCGTCGGCAGCAGGATCACACCGATGCAGAACTCGCGGATCGTGCGGCCCTTGCTGATGCGGGCGATGAAGATGCCGACGAAGGGCCCCCAGGCGACCCACCAGATCAGATAGGTCAGCGTCCAGCCGCTGGTCCAGCCCATCTTGCCCTCGTAGGACAAGAGCTTGAAGGAATAGGTGATCAGGCTGGAGAAGTAGTCGCCGATGGCATTGATGAAGGCGTTCATCACGTAGCCGGTCGGACCGGCGAAGATCACGAAGAGCATGACGAACACGGCCATCGCCATGTTGATGTCGCTCAGGATCTTTATGCCCTTGTCGAGCCCGGTCGAGGCCGAGATCAGGAACATCACCGTGAGCACGGCCAGGATGATGATGCCGACCATGAGGGTGCTCGGCGTGCCGAAGACCTCGGTGAGCCCGGCGCGCACTTGCAGCACGCCCATGGTGAGCGAGCCGGCCAGGCCGAAGACCACGGCCAGGACCGCGATCACGTCGGCCACGTTGCAGAAGGCGTCGCGTCCGCCCGAGGGCGCGAAGGCGGCTCGGATCGGCGTCGAGATCAGACCCGGCTTGTTGCGCCGGAAGATGAAGTAGGCGATCACCAGTGCGCAGACCGCGTAGATCGCCCAGGCGTGCAGGCCCCAGTGGAAGTTGGTGATGATCAGGGCCAGATGGGCGGCCGCCGGGGTGCGCGGCTCGGCGCCTGCCGGCGGGCCCTCGAAGTGGTACATGGGCTCGGCCACGCCCCAGAACAGCAGACCGGCGCCCATGCCGGCGGCGAACAGCATGGCCAGCCAGGAGACCGTGGCGAATTCCGGCTTGGAGTCGTCCGGTCCAAGACGCACGTGGCCATAGGGGCCGAAGGCGAGATAGATGCTGAGCACCAGAAAGCCGGTGCAGAGCGCCAGAAACAGCCAGCCCAGACTGTCCAGCGAGTAGTTGACCACCGCCAGGGCGGAGTTGGTCATCACCGTCGGCTGGACGATGCCCCAGACGCCGAAGGCGCCACATAGGACCAATGATGCAATGAGGACGATCTTGCCCTTGGGAAGCGCATCCTGCGCCGAGTTCTCGGTATCCGCAGCCATTTGCCGTGCCTCCCTCGGCTGTTCCGGGGGCTGATGCCGGTCAGCCCCTCATCTTGTTCGCTGGTACCTGACTCTGTTCGCCTTCCAGGTCTCCAACTTGTCAGCCCAGGCGAAGAGGAGGGTGCCGTGGGCCGCCGTTACAGTTTAGAGTCTGTTGCAGCCGTCTCGCCAGCTTATGTCGAAGTCACGACCAGTTTTTGTCGTTTTCCCCCGACAGCTCTCGATTTCGATTTTTGCGCCCGGGACTGCTGTCTGGCGGGCGGCCTTGAGCGACCGGCCGCTCTCGGCTATTTCGCAAGGCCAGTTGTAGCTTCGTCGAGTGAGCAAGCCCATGATCGATCCCGCGTCCGACCCCACGACGGCCTACAAGGGCGTCTGGAGCTTTCCGACCCAGATGCTGTTCGGGCCCGGCAACATCAGGAAACTGCCACGCGCCTGCCAAGAATTGGGCATGAGCCGCCCGCTGCTGGTCACCGACCCGGGCCTGGCCGAGCTGCCCATGGTCAAGGACGCGGTCGCGGCGAACGAGGCGGCGGGCCTGCCGACCGGTCTGTTCAGCGACGTCAAGCCGAACCCGGTCGGCCGCAACGTCGAGCACGGCGTCGCGGCCTATCGCGACGGCGGCCACGACGGCATCATCGCCCTGGGCGGCGGCAGCGGCCTGGATGCCGGCAAGGCGATTGCCTTCATGGCCGGCCAGAGCAAGCCGATCTGGACCTTCGAGGACGCCGGCAATAACTGGCGCGCGGCGGAGACCGAAGGCATCGCGCCGATCGTCGCCGTGCCGACCACGGCCGGGACGGGCTCGGAGGTCGGCCGCGCCTCGGTGATTGTGAACGAGGTGACCCACACCAAGGTCATCATCTTCCATCCCCAGATGCTGCCGGCGACGGTGATCTCCGACCCCGAGCTCTCGGTCGGACTGCCGGCGCACATCACGGCCGCGACCGGCATGGACGCGCTGGCCCATTGCCTGGAGGCCTATTGCGCGCCGGGTTACCACCCCATGGCCGAGGGCATCGCGGTCGAGGGCATCCGGCTGATCAAGGAATGGCTGCCGCTTGCCGTGAAGGACGGCTGCAACCTGGCGGCGCGGGCCAACATGCTGGCTGCCGCCAGCATGGGCGCCACCGCGTTCCAGAAGGGCCTCGGCGCGATCCACGCCCTGAGCCATCCGGTGGGCGCGCTCTACGACACCCATCACGGCCTCACAAACGCGGTGGTCATGCCCTACGTGCTGGCCTTCAACCGCCCGGCGATCGACGACAAGATGTCGCGCCTCGCGGCCTGGCTCGGCCTGCCCGATCCCTCGTTCCAAGCGGTCATGGACTGGGTGCTAGCGCTGCGCCGCGAAATCGAGATCCCGCACAGCCTGAAAGACATCGGCGTCGATGACGGCCGCCTCGACACGCTCTCCGAGATGGCCGCGGTCGACCCGACCGCCCCGGGAAACCCGGTGCCGGTCGGCGTGCCGGAGCTCAAGGGCCTGTTCGAGAACGCGCTCGAGGGTCGGCTGGGCTAGTCGCTTCGAAGCTTCGTCCCTCTCCCTACACTTTCGCCGGTTCCCAGCGGCCCGAATTGGCCGGATTCGGGCCCAAACCAGTGGGTAACAAAATTACCCGCCACACCGGTGCGCGGACCATTCCTGTCAACTTTCGGCACTTGCCCCTAAGCTTGTGGCTATTTGAGGAGGGTCAATGAATTCTTATTGATTGTTTACGCACAATTGATGACATAGACGCGGGACGCTTTGCAGATAGCGCGCGTCAGGCGCGCTCTTCGGGGAGTACGTCATGACCGTCTTCAGCCATCCGGAATTCGACGAGCACGTTCAGGTCGCCTACTGCTGCGACAGTGACAGCGGCCTCAAGGCCATCATCGCCATCCACAATCTCAATCGCGGCCCGTCGCTCGGCGGCTGCCGTATGTGGAACTACGCCAGCGACGAAGAGGCCCTGACCGACGTGCTCCGGCTTTCCAGGGGCATGACCTACAAATCGGCGCTCGCCGACCTGCCCTACGGCGGCGGCAAGTCCGTGATCATCGGCGACTCCAAGAAGATCAAGAGCGAGGCGCTGTTCCGCGCCATGGGCCGCTTCGTCGAATCGCTCGGCGGCCGCTACATCGTCGCCGAGGACGTCGGCATCTCGGTGCCGGACGTCGAGACCATGGCGCGCGAGACCGCGCACGTCGCCGGCACCACCAAGGGCGGCGCGGGCGACCCCTCGCCGGCCACCGCCTACGGCGTCTACATGGGCATCCGCGCGGCGGTGAAGCACCGCCTCGGCCGCGACACGCTCGACGGCGTCGTCGTCGCCGTCCAAGGCGTCGGCCACGTCGGCTACCACCTCTGCCGCTATCTCGCCGGCGACGGCGCCAAGCTGGTCGTCACCGACATCGACCAGGCCCCGGTGCAGCGCGTGGTCGAGGAGCTCGGCGCCGAGGCCGTCGCGCCGCAGGAGATCCACCGCGCGGCGAGCGACGTCTACGCGCCCTGCGCGCTGGGCGGCGTGATCAACGACCGGACGATCGACGAGCTGAGCGCCAGCATCGTCGCGGGCTCGGCCAACAACCAGCTCGCCGAGCCGCGCCACGGCGTCGCCCTGATGGAGCGCGGCATCCTCTACGCCCCGGACTACCTGATCAACGCGGGCGGCGTGATCCACATCAGCTACGAGGCCAAGCCGGGCTTGCGCAGCTACGACAAGCCGGCGGCTATCAAGCACGTGGCGCGCATCCACGACACCCTACTCGAAATCTTCGAGCGCGCTGAGAAGGCCGGCGTGCCGACCTCGGAGGCGGCCGACCGGCTCGCCGAGGCGCGCTTCAAGAAGGACTGCGTGCGGGCGGCGGCGTGAGAGAGCTAAGCCCGACTGCAATTCGATCCTGCGCCCTTCGAGACGCCCGCTAACGCGGGCTCCTCAGGGTGAGGTGGATATCTGATGGCACCAAAGACTTACCTCACCCTGAGGAGCGCCCGATAGGGCGCGTCTCGAAGGGCGCAGGCTATCGATCCAGCACTCCTTCAATCGCCCACCGCGGCGATCCCCCCTGCCCCGCCGATCTCGGCCAGCAGCTCGTCTGTGGTGCGCTGGCGGCAGTAGCCCTTGATCGCGCTCAGCGCGTTGTCGTGGCGGGCCTGGCTGTAGGTGGGGCAGGCGTCCGTCACCAGGGTCACCAGGAAACCCAAATCACAGGCGTCGCGCACCGCTGACTCGACGCACTGGTCGGTCAGGAGGCCCGAAACGATCAGGTAGCGGGCCCCCAGGTTGCGCAGAACGTAATCGATGTTGGTCGAGATGAAGACGCTCGACGAGGTCTTGGGAATGACGATCTCGTCGTCGCCCGGGGCGATGTCGTCGATCACCTTGCCGTCCCAGGAACCGCGGGGCACGTTGAAGCCGGTGATCTTGTAATCCAGGCTGCGGTCGCGCCCGTCCCGGGTCAGGCTCTCGATCACGGTGTACATGACCTCGATCCCGGCGCCGCGGCAGCCGGCCTGCAGGCGCCGCATGTTCGGCACGACGACGTCGTCCAGCTGTGTGAAGTAGTAGCCGAGCTCCCCCTCGGAGCTCCCGGTCGAGATTTCCTTGAATTCGCCGCCCTCGCGGTGCGCGCAGTAGTTCTGCACGTCGATGAAAAGCAGCGCCGTCTCTGCCGGCACGACGGGCACGTCGCGGCTGAGCGTCTGGGTCATGGCAGCCCTCCCCGCTAGATGTCATGCAGTTTGTCCCTTGATCTGCGCCCTGTCCATGGGCAGAGTACACATTGAAAGGTGTATGGTCATGCGCACAAACATCGTGATCGATGATGAGCTGCTGAGGGAGGCCTTTGAGTGTTCCGAGGCCCGGACAAAGCGGGAGCTGGTCGAGCGCGCCTTACGAGAGTTCGTCGAGCGCCGGCGGCGCAAGGACCTGCTCGAGCTGTTCGGCAAGGGCGGCATCAGGGATGACTACGACCACAAGGCCCTGCGGACTGGCCGCGGAGACTGATCGACGTGCTGGTCGACACCTCTGTCTGGATCGACTTTCTCCGCGCCGAAGAGAACGAACCGGTCGCGAGACTCCGGACCGCCCTCGCCGGTGGAGAACTCGTCGGGCTCACCGGCACGATCTTTCAGGAAATTCTACAAGGCGCCGATTCCGAGGCACGCTATGAGGAGTACCGCAACTACTTCGGCGGCCAGACGTTCTTTCACCCACGCGATCCGATCGACAGCTATGCCGATGCGGCTCTCCTGTATTTCGCTTGCCGACGTCAAGGCGCGACCGTTCGAAGCACGGCGGACTGCCTAATCGCACAGATCGCGATTGAAAACGAGGTGGTTCTCTTGCACAACGACCGGGATTTCGATCGGATTGCCGAGGTCATTCCCGCGCTGCAGACTGCCTAGCCGGGATCCCCACAGTTCACGACTTCCTGGAGGTCCAAGCCGATGGGCCAGACGATGGTCAAGATCCTGGCGCCGGACGAGCCGCCGCCGGTGATGGTCCACCGGCCCGAGGGCAGCTCGGATCTGTTCCTGACCTGTGACCACGCCGGCAACATGATCCCGAAGCGCTACGGCACCCTGGGTCTCGACCCCCTGGACCTGGTGCGCCACATCGGCTGGGACATCGGCGTTGCCGGCATGACGCGCCGGCTGTCGAACCTCGTGGATGCGACGCTCTTCACCCAGACCTATTCCCGCCTGGTGATCGACTGCAATCGCGCCCTCACCCGACTCGACTCGATCGCCGCCATCAGCGAAGACACCGAGATTCCCGGCAACTTCGACATCTCGCCCGAGGAGGCCGAAGCGCGGGCGCGCGAGATCTTCTGGCCCTATCACAATGCCATCGAGCAGGCATTGGACGCGCGAAACGCCGCGGGCCGGCGCACGGTGCTGGTCGCCATGCACAGCTTCACGCCGATCTACAAGGGCATCTCGCGGCCCTGGCACGTCGGGCTGCTTTACAACCGCGATCCGCGCCTGGCGATGATCTTGAAGGAGCTGCTGGCCGAGGAGCCGGAGATCGTCGTCGGCGACAACGAGCCCTACCACGTGCACGACGACAGCGACTACGGCATCCCGGTGCACGGCGAGCAGCGCGGCATAGCGCACATCGAGATCGAGATGCGCCAGGATCTGATCGAGACCGTCGAGAACCAGCAGCTCTGGGCCGAGCGCTGGGCCCGCCTCTTCACCGCGGCTCTGACGCGGCTGGAGGCCTGATCGCCGCGCCGTCGCTTCCCCGGCCGTGCGCGCGTCACGGCCATGCCCTAGGATAAGCCGATGAAAGCCCTGGTGATCGTCCTCTTGCTGATCGCCGCCGCCGGAACTGCGACTTACATCGAGTACCGGAGCTTCAGCCCCTGCGACTGGATGGAGCAGGATCTGGCGGAGCAGACCGGCTATCCGCGCCTTGTCATAGCCGGCCGCATCCAGGCCGACTTCCTGCTCCAGGGCATCGTCGATGCGGGTCCCGTCGACTGCCTCCTCGAATGGTGGAAAGTCCGGCGCGAGGGCCTGCCCGAACAGCAATGACCGCCCTCCTGGACAGTTCATTGGGTCATGCGCGAACATCCCTCGCCCTCAAGGGGAATGAGGACGCGCTTTATGTTTGTGAAAGAACAGGGCATGAGTTCGGATGCCGGCACACCGATCCTGCAGGTCTCGGGTCTCTTCAAGCGTTTCGGCGGGGTCGAGGCGCTCGCCGACTATCATCTCGAGCTGACCCCGGGCGAGCTGCTCGGACTGATCGGGCCGAACGGCGCGGGCAAGACCACGGCCTTCAACCAGCTGACCGGCGTCACCCGGCCGAGCGCCGGCCAGATTCGGTTCCAGGGACGCGACATCACCGGCCTGCCCGCGCCGCGCTTCACCGAGCTCGGCATCGCCCGCACTTTCCAGACTAGCCGCCTGTTCCGCGATCTGACCGTGGCCGAAAACGTCATGGCGGCGCTGCACATGCGCCACGGAGCGGGCCTCGTCGATACGCTCTTCGGGCTCGGCCGCTTTCGCCGGGCGGAACGGCAAATGCGTGACCGCGCCCTCGAGCTGCTCGCCCTCTTGAACCTCGACGGTTTCGCCGAGCAGCGCGCCGGAGAGCTGCCCTACGGTGACCAGCGGCGGGTCGAGATCGCCCGGGCGCTGGCCACCGAGCCGCGGCTGCTGCTGCTCGACGAGCCGGCGGCCGGCATGAACCCGCAGGAGACCGCGGCGTTGGTCGCAACGATCTCGGATCTGCATCGCGACCTGGATCTTACGGTGATCCTGGTCGAGCACGACATGAAGCTGGTCATGGGCCTCTGCCGGCGGATCCAGGTGATCAACCGCGGCGAGGTGCTTGCCCTCGGCACCCCGGCCGAGGTGCAGAGCGATCCCGACGTGATCGAGGCCTACCTCGGCCGGAGGCGCGCTGTGGCCGGCCATGCTTGAGGTCCGCAGCCTGCACGTCGACCGTGGCCGCACCCAGGTGCTGAAGGGCATCGACCTGGAGGTCGCCGCCGGCGAGATCGTCGCCCTGATCGGCGGCAACGGCGCCGGCAAAACCAGCACGCTGATGACCCTCTCCGGCCTGCTGCGGCCGAACCACGGCACCATCCGCTATCGGCCTTCGGAAAAAGTCGAGCCGCTGGATCTGGCGCGCCTGCCGGTCGAGCGGATCGTGCGCCTGGGCATCGTGCAGTGCCCCGAGGGGCGGCAGATCTTCGGCTCCCTCACGGTGCTGGAGAACCTGCGCATCGGCGGCTACCCGCGCCAGGACCGGGCGGAAGTCGCGCGCGATCTGGACTGGATCTACGGGCTTTACCCGATCCTCTACGAGCGGCGCCATCTCTCGGCCGGCTACCTCTCGGGCGGCGAGCAGATGATGCTGGCGATCGGCCGCGCGCTCATGGCCCGCCCGCGCCTGATGCTGCTCGACGAACCCTCCCTCGGCCTGGCGCCCCAGGCGGTCGACCAGATCTTCGAGACGCTCACCCTGATCAACCGCGAGGGCACCACCCTCTTGTTGGTCGAGCAGAACGCCAGTATGGCCCTCGAGCTCGCGTCGCGAGCCTACGTGCTGGAGACCGGCCGCATCGCGCTCAGCGGCAGCGGCCGCGAGCTCGCGGTCAACGAGGACGTGCGGCGCAGCTATCTGGGGCTCGCCTGATGTCGACCTACCTGACGCAGCAGCTGATCAACGGCCTCACCCTGGGCAGCATGTACGCCCTGATCGCGATCGGCTTCTCGATGATCTACGGCATCGTGCGGCTGATCAACTTCGCCCACGGCGACATCGTCATGATCGGCGCTTTCACGACCGTGGGCCTGGTGACTCTGGGCGATCTGTCCTGGCCGATGATCGCGCTCGGCGTGCTGGCGGCGGGGGCACTGGCCGGCGTCATCGTCGAGACCGCGGCCTTCCGGCCGATGCGCGGTGCACCGCAGGTGACCGGCTTCATCGCCTCGCTCGCGGTGTCGATCATGCTGCAGAACCTGGGCATCCTGATCCTCTCGCCGCAGCCGCGGAACTTCCTGTTCCCCGAGGTCATGCGCGAACGCATCGCGATCGGCGCGGCCTCGCTCAGCCTGCTCGACCTGGTGATCGTGATCAGCTCGCTGCTGCTCATGGCCGCGCTGGCGATTCTGGTGCGCAAGACCAAGCTCGGCATCGCCATGCGCGCCACCGCCGAGAACCCCGACGTGGCGCGCCTGATGGGCGTCAACATCAACCGCGCGATCCTGGCCGCCTTCGCCATCGGCAGCGCGCTGGCCGCGATCTCCGGCCTGATGTGGGGCGGCAAGTACGGCAAGATCGACCAGCTGCTCGGTTTCCTGCCGGGCCTCAAGGCCTTCGTCGCGGCGGTCATCGGCGGCGTCGGCTCGATCCCCGGCGCCATGATCGGCGGCTACATCCTGGGGCTCTCGGAGGTGCTCTTCGTCGGGCTGCTACCGGCCGAGTACTCCGCCTATCGCGACGCCTTCGTGTTCGGCCTCTTGATCGTAGTGCTGCTGGTCATGCCCAACGGCCTGTTCGGGCGCAGCGGCGAGGAGCGCGCCTGACATGGCCGCGCTGGACTCCCTCCGCCCCCGCCTCTCGCGGCCCGCACAGGTCGGACTCGTCGGCCTGCTCGGCGGGCTCGCCGCCGTCTGGCTGATGACCCAGACCGTCAACGACTACCTTCTGACCCTCACCTGCTTCGTCGGGCTCAACGTCATGCTGGCCGTGAGCCTGACCATGACCAACGGCTACACCGGACTGTTCTCTCTCGGCCATCCGGGCTTCATGACCGTCGGCGGCTACCTCGCCGCGGTCTTCACCTACCCGACCCGGCGCAAGTCCTACATGATGCCGGAGCTGCCGGACTGGATCGCCACCGCGCAATGGGACCTGCTGCCGGCGACCCTGCTCGGCGGCGTCGGGGCGGCGGTCACGGCGCTGATCATCGGCTTTCCGGTGCTGCGGCTGCGCGGCCACTACCTGGCGGTGGCCACGCTCGGCTTCATCATCATCGTGCGCGTGCTGATCAACAACATGGAGGGCTACACCCGCGGCGGCCTCGGCCTCAACGGCCTGCCGCTCCTGACCAACCTCTGGTGGGTCTTCGGCTGGATGGCGCTGACCGTATTCGTCTGCTGGCGCATCAAGCATTCCTCGCTGGGCCGCGCCATGCAGGCGATCCGCGAGAACGAGATGGCCGCCGCCTGCATGGGCATCCGCCCGGCCCGCACCAAGCTGACGGCCTTCGTGATCGGCGCCTTCTTCGCCGGCGTGGCCGGCGTGCTCTGGACCCACCTGGTGACCGTGATCACGCCCGGCAGCTTCTCGATCATGCTGGCCTTCACGCTGGTGGTCATGGTGGTGATCGGCGGCACCGGCAGCCTGACCGGGGCGGTGATCGCGGCGGTCGCGCTCAGCGTGCTCTCCGAGGTGATCAAGCCCTTCGAGCAGGGCCTCAACGCCTACGGCTTGAGTCAGATCGTCATCGCGTTAGGATTGATCCTGGTTCTGATCCTGCGCCCGCGCGGCCTGTTCGGCAGCCTGGAGCCGGGCATTCTGACCGGCCGCCGCGGCGACGCGGGCCGATAAGCAAGAACGTCAAGGAATCAACACCCACGGGGACAGAGGAGGATTCGACATGCTGAGGAAAACCCTGGCCACGCTCGCGGCCGGCGCCTTCGCGGCGGCCTTCGCCGGCGGCGTCATGGCGGCCGAACCGATCAAGGTCGGCCTGTTGTACAACCTGACCGGCGGGCTCGCCTCGCTCGACGTGCCGGCGCTCGCCGGCTCCAAGCTCAAGGCCAAGCAGATCAACGAGGCCGGCGGCCTGCTCGGCGGCCGGCAGCTCGAGCTGATCGTGCTCGACACCAAGACCGATCAGCAGGAGACCGCCAAGGGCGCCCAGAAGATGCTGTCCGAGAACGTCGCCGCCGGCATCGGCTACTCCGACACCACCTTCGTGATGGCCGCGGCACCGCTGTTCCAGGACAAGAAGATCCCCTTCATCACCTTCGGCGCGACCCATCCCGAATTGCCGACCTGGGTCGGCGACCACATGTTCATGACGCCCTTCGGCGACGACGATCAGTCCTTCGCGATCGCCGACTATACCTACGACAAGCTGGGCGCGCGCCGCGTCGTGGTCTGGACCGACGAGTCCATGGACTTCACCAAGGCGCTCTCCAAGTTCTTCAAGCAGCGCTTCATCGAGCGCGGCGGCGAGATCGTGCAGGGCGACGCCTTCATGATGGGCGACACCGACTTCTCGGCGCAGATCGCGCGCCTGCAGGCGGTCGATCCCAAGCCCGATGCGGTCTTCATCTCGGCGATCCCGAGCGAGGCCGGACTCTCGGTCAAGCAGATCCGCGAGCAGGGCATCACCATGCCGATCGTCAGCGGCGACGGCTTCGACACCGAGCTGGTCGCGGACGTGCCCGGGCCCAAGCTGGCCAACGACGTCTTCTTCTCGACCCACACCTACCGCGCCGACGACCGCAAGGAGGTGCTGGACTTCGTCGCGGCCTACAAGAAGGAGTACGGCAAGGACCCGGAAAACGCCTTCGCGCCGCTGGGCTACGACGCGGTCGGCCTCTTGGCCAATGCGATCGAGCGGGCGGGCTCCGACGAGCCGGCGAAGATCCGCGACGCCCTGGCCGCGACCCGCGACTACCCGGCGGTGACCGGCACGATCTCCTACACCCGCAAGAACATGGTCCCGCCCAAGCCTGTGGCGATCATCGCGGTGCAGAACGGCGAGTACGAGATGCTGGAGATCTGGAAGCCGGAGTAGGGCCGGCCGAGAGGTGACCTTTGCGGGCGTGGCAAGTCCGAGCGATCCTCATGCTTCGACAAGCTCAGCATGAGGTGCAAGGACTCGCCAAAGCGCCCTCATCCTGAGCCTGTCGAAGGATGAGGATTGCTGGGATGTGGCCACGTGCTGCGTAATGTCTCAGTTGGGGAGGGCGATGGCCCTCCCCTGTCATAAGTTGGCCGTGACCGAGCGGGGGAGGTCATGAACCGCGAAGAGCTGATCATGTTCGGCACCTGCGACATCGGCGCGCAGGTGCGCGGCAAGGGCTTTCCGGCCAAGGACCTCGAGGCCAAGCTCACAACCGGCATCGGCTGGACGCCGACCAACATCATGATCACCGCCTTCGGGCCGATCGCCGACAGCCCCTGGGGCGCTCTCGACGACCTGATCCTGATGGCCGATC
>JAAUYJ010163417.1_pt1 | contig 22490 bp, 20 predicted proteins | sample 7278031 | NCBI WGS metagenome assembly JAAUYJ01 (sample SAMN14350222, study PRJNA611818) | marine sediment metagenome | isolation source: surface marine sediment (1.8m) | place: French Polynesia: Moorea | collected 2018-08 | reverse complement strand
TTGTTGTAGCTCATCTAGTTTACTAAGAATTTTTAAAGTAGTACGAGTTTTTCCCGTACCTGTTGCCATTTCTAAAACACCATGACCAACTATGAGAAATTTTTCTACTGCTTCTTCTTGATGTCGCCATTGATAACTACTATTTTTTTTCTCTGGAATTTTTAAGGGTAATTTTTTAGTTTCACTATCTAAACTTTTAATTTTTTCTTGTTTTATTTCAGGTTTTTTATCAGGAGAATAAGACCTAATAAAATCCATTGTTTCTGAAGATAAAGAAAGAATTTTTAAACCTACCGCTTTTCCTGACCATGTTTCTTCAAATTCTTCAATTTTAATCTTAACTCTTTCTACATCAGCACTAACCCAACTCCGATAAACATCAATAGATTCATAATTACGACTATGACCATTTATTGACTCATTAGCAGACCCAGTAAAAGCAACAAAATTATCATTCTCCAAATCAAATATGCCGATTTTTTCGTGAAAAATTCCTACTTGATTGATGTGCTGAGGAAACGCAAATTTTAAAATTAACTTCTCATTAGCTATCATCCAAGCTAATAGTTTTTGTCTCAGGTGAACATAATCCGATTCTCTTGATAATTTCAGAGCATCTTTAATAATTTTATCGGCAATAATTTGTCTAAATTGATAATTTTCTTTTTCATTAACTGCTGTAGCTAAAGTTGTTTTATCTGTTTCTGATAATTCAGGAGAAATTACCAACTTAATCACAGCATTATTATCTAATAAATAAGGAATAGCTTCTGCCCAAGATACTAACGCACCGCTAGAAAAATAACCAACTGCACGGCGATATTGAATACAATTTTTTAAACAAGGTATAAAAAAATCTTTCGCTAAATCAGATTTGCCGCTTCTATAGTGACTCGCCATTTTTCCTATAAGCATTTGACATTATTAGCCCAATCCACAGTTATTTATAAATAGCTTTAGGAACTAAATTAACATATTCTCCTCACGGAAATAAAATTTTTGCCCCCTTTTTAGCTATACCACAAACATACAGGTTAACCTATTGCAAAAATCCGCAAAAAATAGGTATAAAAAAACTTGTAAATCCGTGGAATCTCAGTTGCGATCGCTGTTTATATCTATCCACAAATCTAGAATTTAAGTTACTTTTCCCTTTTAGTTATTCAATTATGTTTTCTAAACCAAGCTTCTGGCTAAAGGATAACTATAAAAGTCATAATTTTATTTTCAAATCTTTGAATTGTCGCGAAAAAGTTTGATAAATTCTGGCTAATTTTCTAAATCATCTAAAGATTTTAAAGGTGGCATTTCAATCCAATTTCCTTCTGCGTTTAGTTTTTCAATATACGCATAAAAAGCTGCTTTATCTTCTCTATGAGCTAAAAAATAATCTTGTAATTCTTTCTGAGTCATTACTTGAAAATTAGGTTGATTCATCCGATGTACCTCCAGTTTCCGTTAGGATATATTTCGATGATATTTTCCTCACCTGCTAGTAAGAATATATTGCCAGTTCTTTCATCTAATTAAAACTGCTTAACAGCAAAATCTCCCAAAGTAACAGTAAAATTATCTTGCTGTTTAGTGGCTGCAAAATTAACCACAACTTCACAAGCAATAGCAACAGTTAACATCACCAAATTTCTTGCTAAAGGATAATCGCAAATATCATCATTTACAGGAGAAGGGACTCGATAATTTTCATTCCAAATTATCTCAGAATAATCTGAAGCTAGTCCTACATGAAGACAGGGAATATTAGATTTAGCACAATAATTTTTTACCGCACTTCTGCCAATACTATTGTCAAAAGTATCAATCACTAATTCACTTTTTCCTAATAGTTGCCCGGCATTTTCTAAAGTTAGTTTTTTTGACTGACCGTCAATTTTTATTCCAAGAGCGCGATAAAGACTATTAGTCAGAATTTTAGTTTTAAATGCTCCGACATCAGAACGATAATAAGGTTGAGTAGATAGATTATGCTCTTCAATGCGATCGCAATCTATAACTCGTAATTTACTAAACCCTGAACGAGCTAAATTTTCAGTAATATTTGCTCCTAAAGCACCCGCTCCACAAACTGTTACTGACAAATTTTTTAGCTTTGTCATAATTTCTGAACTGCGATAAAGTTGTTCGTGAAAAAATATAGACATAGTAAGGAAGAAGAAAGAAGGAATAAGGGGAAAGCAAGAAGTGGTTAGAATAATTTTACCATTTCCACTTGCTTCTATAGCGCTATAATCATCGCACATTGAACCTATTAGGCAGAACTTAAGGATACACAAAAAAAATCGGTGGTGGTGCATAGTAATGGTAAACGAAGCACCGGGAGTCTGGGGGGATGGGGAGATGGGGAGTGTGGAAGAAATTAAAAAATATATATCCTCATAGGTCTATAACATCATATTTTATTGATTATTTCTCATAACTAAATTCTACACATATTTCTCTGATTTCCCCTGACAAATTAGAAAAATAATTTTCCCATCTTGCTTCTTCTCAATATCTCTGCTCAACTACCCCTACCAATGACTGTAGATCAAAATGTCGATCGCCTTCACTCAAACAAATACCCGCACTCACTACAGTCAAATCATTTTTATCAATAGCAGAGGTATGACGCTCTCCATCCCCCGTCACCCACTCCACTTGCCAATAACCGGAGCGATCACGAAAATTTTGCAACTCTCCCCCACCCATTGCTAATGCTTCACGCAGTCGTTTTTCATCCCGTTGTTGCTGCATTTGTTTCATAAACTCCTCTTTTGCTCCCGCTACTAAGTCGTATGTTGTTTTCATTTCTGGAGTTATCCCCTTAAACCTGACTTTGTTCGGTGGGATAATATTTTTGAACGCCTCCCGCAACTCTTCCGCAGCTAAAGGGTCAGCACGGCGATCGACATCTTCAAACCACCAGGAAGCACCATCAAATCTAGCAATTATTTGTTCAAACATAGCACCATCTGTTACTAAATGAACTGCTACAGGTTTAGCAAAACCAAATCGTTGTTTACTATCAGATTCATTCATCGGATAAGCTAGCCATGTTTTACCTTGTAACTGATAAGCCAGAAGCAATCTTAAGGGTTTTAAAAGTTGTAAATATTCCTCTAACTCTGGTAAACTTGGTTCTTCTATAAATTTGGCAATTTTATCATTAATTGGCTGAAAAATTCCCCAACCTTCAAATTTTTTGGGTTGAGTTTCAAAAGTATACACCATTCCTGAGACTCTTGTTTTTACTCGCCCACTTCCTACGCAAGGTGCGAGAAATTGAATCTTATTTAATTCTGCTTCTTGAGCAGCTAATTTGTTTAATAAATTTCTAATGTCTGTCATAAATTTTGGCTAATAACTAAGTTTTAAAGTCTCTCAATTCAAGCATGATTTTTTTTGAATTATTTTGATTTGGGAAAGCCAACAATTATTAATTATTAATTAAAGCAACTACCTAAAAATGAAGATTCAGTTGTCTGTAAGAATTAGTTAAATAAGGGAGATTATCAAAGTCAAAATTAACTTTGGTAAAATTTTGATTATTATTTTTATTCTCAGCTATTAAATCTAAGTTTTCAGATTATTTTTAATATTTTTGAAAAAAAAAGTTAAGGAAGAAATCATTATAGTGAATGCCAATTATTTATTGCTTTCTCTTGTTAATTCTTCCTTTTTCAAATGAACCCCTAACCCACCCTCACCAATTGCAATAGACCAGTACGCAGGTAGTAACTTTAACAATTCCCCATACACTTGTGACATTACTGGGCTTAATTTTTATTGTCCTATAGCCCCATAACGGACTCAACTTAAAAGGTTGTTCCAATCTTATCCTAGTTGGGCAGGTTTTGTGTACTCGCTTCTATTGTATTGGCTACCAACTTGCTCATTCGATTAATTCAGTATTCCAGTTTGCTGCTTGTATTTTAGTATCTAATTCTCGATATTGTCGAGATATTCTATCCACCTGCTTTTGTATTTCAGTCACATTAACTGTACTTAATACTTTGATTTCAGAACGACTATACCGATTTGATTGTTGGGCTGCTGTGCTAATTATATCGCTATAAATACTCCGTTTTAGCATCAGTGTGTCTCTCTGTGCTATGGCATCAGATATTGTTATTTCTTCATTTAAAATAGTCTGAGAATTAGTTTTATTAATTTTTTAAATTAACTCTAATAACTGAGCGATTGTTGTGTCTATTTCAGCTATTAATGTTTGGGGGTCTTCTGGTGGCTGTTCTCCTTCCTGAACTGTAGCACTTCTGGTTAATCTTGCTTTTAACTGTTGGATTCGCTTTTTAGAATCCGCTCTTAAAATTAAAGCTTCAGCTAGTTTCATTAATTTTCAACCTTGGTTTTACTAATAAAAATTTGGGCGATCGCCGTCTATGAATATTTTATTCTTCTGCATAAGACGTAAATTGAATTTTATATTACTACTATACTACATGATTTTCAAAATCACAATATTTAGATCGGAAATCTGGTCAAATCTATAACTAAAAGGACTTACCAAGCGTATTATTATTTCGGACTTGTAGTTAACCACCTACTACCAAGGTCTAAGAGTGAGGATAATCAAGAGAATCTGGCGATCGCTAAATTTTCATATATTAAATTGTCATTCTGGCTTGTAGAAGTAGTTGTGCCGAAATCTTGCCAATATTCCAAGCATCATCAGCGCCCCGATGATGAGTTCCCTCCAAAGGAATATCTAATAATTGCAGAGCATTTGCCATACCTACTTCTTTGGGCAAATTCTTAACAAGAGCGAACAAATTTTTGACATTAATATGCCTCATCCCAAAAGGATATTTAACTCCTCTAGCTTTACATTGTTTCTCAAACATATTTTTGTCATATTCACCCCAACTAGCCCAGACTCTTTCTAAAGAATCATAATTTTTTCGTAGTTTTAAACAAGCTTCATCAAAAGCAATTCCTCCATCAACTTGTGATTGAGTTAAAGTCGTAAGTTTGGTACAAAATTCACTAACTTGGGAACGTTCTGGTTTGACTAAAATACTTTCTTTTGTAATAGGTTTAGCTAAGGCAACGTCAACAAGACAAACTCCTATTTCAATTATTTCGCTTTCTTGGTTTGGTGGGGGATGTTTCTCCCAGCAAGTAGCTTCGATATCGATAAAAATAATGTTGTCTAATTTGGCGCTCATAAATTCTCACCCCATTGAAAATAGTTTTACATAAATAAATCCATACGGAATGTAATGTATATTTTAGCTTATACTATCTTGCTAAATTTTCTACCCCCCTGCTCACCACTACCCTGGAGTCTTAACGATATAGATATAGTATTAAACTGAAATGATAAAAGTTTTTGATAAAAGCAACTACTACCAAAATACCTGTGCTACTATTTTTCATATCATATTATCCATAAAAAATATCAAGGCAACTACTTAATGTAATTATTAGTAAATTGCCTCTGTTATATTTTTGTGAGTTGTGGGAAAACTAAAATCAAACCAATATACTAATATCAGCTTATGAATAAGAATCTAAAATGGTTGTTTGTCATCGTTGTTATCGCTTTTATAACTGCTGGTGATAGTGTGGAATTCATCCCCGAACCCATCCAAAATGCCAGCTTTCAAAGTCGAAAATTTGTGGTTGGGTTATGGCCTGATTGGTTGAAACCGAAGGATACTAATGAACGTACAGAAAAAGCTGTAGAAGAGTTAGAAAATCCTACTATTCCCGATGAAAATTAGTAATTAAATCGGTGTTATAAATTATAGATAAGGGAGGAGGAAAATCTAATATTATTGTTGACCTCTTCCCTGTTTTTCATCAATTTCTAGCGTTTCTTTAACCAACTAAACATAGCACGTAAGTCTTTGCCAACTTCTTCTATAGGGTGTTCTGCTTCTTGGCGACGCATAGCAGTAAACACTGGTTTACCTGTTTGGTTTTCCATAACAAACTCGCGAGCAAAGTGACCAGATTGAATTTCACTCAATATTTTTCGCATCTCGGCGCGAGTTTCGTCGTTAACAATACGCGGGCCGCGACTGTAGTCGCCAAATTCAGCAGTATTAGAAATACTGTCGCGCATATTAGCCAAACCGCCTTCGACAACGAGATCGACAATAAGTTTGACTTCGTGGAGACATTCAAAGTAAGCTAATTCTGGCTGATATCCGGCTTCAATTAGGGTTTCAAATCCAGCTTTGATCAATGCACTGAGACCGCCACAGAGGACAACTTGTTCGCCAAATAAGTCGGTTTCGGTTTCTTCACGGAAGGTGGTTTCGAGGATACCTGCACGGGTACCACCAATACCTTTAGCATAGGCCATGGCGCGATCGCGACCTTGACCGGAAGCATCCTGGTAGATGGCAAATAGACAGGGTACTCCTTCTCCTTGTTCATAAGTCCGTCGGACTAAATGTCCAGGCCCTTTTGGTGCAACCATTACTACATCCACATTTGATGGCGGAACAATTTGACCAAAATGGATATTAAAACCGTGAGCAAAAGCTAAGATTTTTCCTTCTGTGAGATGAGGTTCAATTTCGTTTTTGTATACGCTTTTCTGGACTTCATCTGGCAACAAAATCATAATTAGGTCTGCTATTTCCGCAGCTTTGTCTACTGGGTAAACACTTAGACCTGCTTCTTTTGCTTTGATGGCAGACTTACTACCGGGATAAAGTCCGACGATGACGTTTACACCGCTATCTTTGAGATTAAGGGCGTGAGCATGACCTTGGGAACCATAGCCCACGATCGCGATTGTTTTACTGGCTAAGAGGTCTAGGTTGGCATCGGAGTCATAGTACATTTTGGCCATTATTCTTGTCTCCTGAGCAAGTTTTATTATTTATGCAAAACTTTTATTATATCAAAATATTTACTATTGGTCAAAAACAATTAGTTGTAGTTACTGTTATCTAATGAACATTTATATTTCTGAGGATATCGGTAATTTGAGTCACCGAATAATTAATAATTAATAGTTAATAATTATTAATTATTAATTCAACAATTCAGGTTTGAAGCCTCCCCTTTTAAGGGGATAAATCAAAAACTTTTCTTTTAGTCAATCCCCTGATTAAAATCCTATCCTTGTTCAGGAACTCCTGAAACCCTTGTACGAGTGTGGGGATAGGGGGAGGAGGGGGAAGAGTGGTGCGTAAGAATCTTGTCTGTATTCCTCACTCATAGTGTATTGAATTAGACACTTTTCTCCGCAAAAAGCCGACCTCAGACTTACACATAACTTCTATTTAATGTCTAAGTTTTATGTTAAGAAAGATGTTTATAAAGCATAGGATTAAAATCAGAGGTAATTATTAATTATTAATTATTAATTGTTCATTTTTAATTGCTGAACAATAGACTTTTCAAGAAAAGAGGGAGCAGGGAGCAGGGATTAATGAGAAATAATTGATGTTTTATTGATGATAATTGATTGGATTTTTTATTATTGGAGATGTCTAATAATTAATTGAGTTTGACTAAAGATAAAATTATCAAAGTAGAGGAATCCGCGCATTGGTTTTAACAATTTTTATCACTGTTAATTTTAATTGAAAACCTTGAAAATTCTGAGTGCTAACTCTTAAAGCGCTTTTCGCTCTTGATGAACTACCGGAGCCATAACCAAAACCTTGTAGGGACATTGAACGCAACTTCCCTACTGTGGTCTACTGAAATGAAAACCGCTGTAACTCCTAAGTCCCACAAAAATCTAACAACTTAAATAGGATTGCCATATATGTTTCGGTTCTTGTCAAAAAAATCTTCTTCTTAATTATAGAAAACCTCACACCTGAATTCCTAAAACTTTATGAAATATTTAATATCCATCAGGCCCGATTGTTGTATGATCATACCTGGCTTTCGATAAATCAACCTTTCGGGCGCGAAACAAATTACACCATGCTAATCTAGCATTGTCTAACTTTGCTTTTTCTAAATTAGCTCTTCTCAAATTTGCATATCTTAAATCTGTATCTCTCAAATCTGCATTATATAAATCTGCACCTTCTAAATTAGCTCTTCTCAAATTTGCACCACGAAGATTAGCATTACGTAAATTTGCTCTAGAAAGATTTCCTTGTTGAATATTCGTATTAGATAAGTTGGCGTGATATAGTGTAATATCTCCCATCTCCACCTCTAGCAAATTAGAGCCTTGAAGATTAGCTTGACTCAAATTTGTATAAGGCATATAAGCTTTTTTTAAGTTACAATCTGCTAAACTTATTCCATCTAAATCTGCTTCAAATAATTCAATATCACTTAAATCAATGCCACTAAATTCTGTTTGACCATCCGCATATTTAGCTAGTAATTCTGCTGCACTTATCTTCTCCATATTAACTTTTAAAGCTACTATTTAGCAGCTAATAACAAACGTTTATAGGATTGATTTTGAGTATATATACTCAACTTACTTTGTGTATATATATTAAGATGGCCTCATACAAATTCGTGCTATTCTAATCCTTTTTTAAGATTTGTAAAATTTTCAGTCAGAAATGTCAAAATCAGAATTATAGAATCACTGCCAATATAGAAGAATATGTCAGACGCTAAACAATCCATCGCTCAACATTACCACGAGCGGACAAAATACGATCCAGAGAGCATCGCGAGTAAAAATCGTCAATTAGACTGGAAAAATCAACCAATACCATTCAAAGAATATAAAGTCGGGACAAGTATTAACCTCAAACCCTATCTCAAAGAAAAGGACAGTCAAGCTCAAAATTTTCAAGCAGGAGAACGGCTATCTAACCTATTATTATGCAGCTACGGTTTAACGGCTAGAATACCCACAATGGGAGACAATTACTTAAGAGCCGCTCCGTCTGCAGGTGGTTTGTATCCGGCAGAAGTTTACTTAATTTCCCGTGGCACATCTCTATTACCTGCGGGACTATACAATTATCAGGCCAAAACTCATTCTTTACTCAGATTTTGGGACAATAGAACCTGGCCAGAATTGCAAGATGCCTGTTTTTGGCATCCAGCTTTGGAGAATACAAAATTAGCGATCGCTATTACTGCCATATTCTATCGTTCAGCCTGGCGTTATGAAGATCGAGCCTATAGGCGAATATTCTTAGACACAGGTCACTTACTTGGGAATATAGAGCTAGCTTCTGCAATTAACAACTACCGACCTCATCTCATAGGTGGGTTTAGTGATGACGCAATAAATCAAATGCTCTATCTAGACACTGAGGAAGAACAAGCGATCGCCATTGTTCCCCTTGCAGATCTATTGGATCTCGACCAAAACTTGCCCCAGTGGCAAGCAGCTTTACCTTCCCCTACTCAAACAGACTATCCTCAAATTCCAGATGGTGAACTGCTGAAATATTTGCATGAAGCCACTCACATCAAGTCAAACTCCCCCAAAAAATCTGTTTGGAAGACAAAAGAAAGTGAAAAACATTCTGAGGACAAATACAACTTTCCATTTTGTACAAAAGTTTCCACTGTTACCCCTTCGATATCATGGGGAAAAGATTTAGCACCCTTAAGAAATACTATCCTCAAACGACGTTCTACTCGTGTTTACACAGGAGAACCACTGATTTTAAGGGAACTACTAGCTCTACTAGACTTTACTTATCAACCTCATCATTACATTAATCAAGGATTGGATCGTAACCCTGATTATTTTGATCTGAGTTTAATTGAAACTTTTATAGCAGTTTCTGGAGTAGATGGTTTAGAAGAAGGTTGTTACTATTATGCACCATTGGCTCAAGAACTCCGACAAATTAGATTTAAAAATTTCCGCAACGAGTTGCACTTTCTTTGCTTGGGACAAGAGTTAGGAAGAGATGCTGCTGTTGTGCTATTTCATACTGCCGATCTCAAAAAAGCGATAGCAAAATATGGCGATCGCGTTTACCGTTATCTCCATGCAGATGCTGGCCATTTGGGACAAAGGCTGAATTTAGCAGCTATTTATCTTGGTTTAGGGGTTAGTGGTATTGCTGGCTTCTTTGATGATCATGTGAATGAAGTTTTAGGTATTCCTGTAGATGAGGCTGTTGTTTATATTACAACTTTAGGTCGCCCCCGATAGTAAAAATAGTAGAAGGTAGCAGGATTAATTTTTTTTGATTATGCTATCTTTTGCTTGGCAGCATCAACGGGAATATAGAACCCAAATGGGTTCTCTTGAAAAATAGATGATGTCATGGGGTGCAGGGGGTGCTAGGGTGATGGGGAGATGGGCTGTATGGGAATCTTTTTCCATCTTTTCGTTGTATTTCCTATATCTACAGACTACTCGGTGCCTCAAAAATTTAGTCTCAGCCAAAGATACACTTAGGGCTTTTATAAAATCAGAAACTATAGAGTATATGGAGTAAAAATTAATTATGAGTACAGTTTTAGTTGTAGATGACCAACTTTCCCATCGGGAGATGATTGCAAATCTACTGATCAAAAATGGATTCAAGGTGATATCTGCTAGTAATGGAGTAAAAGCATTAGAAAAGATAAAAATTCAGAAACCTGACTTAGTTATCTTGGATATTGTGATGCCAGAAATGAATGGTTACGAAGTTTGTCGTCGGGTAAAATCAAATCCTCAAACCAAAGATTTACCTGTAATTTTTTGTTCGATTAAGGGAGAAGAATTTGACCGTTATTGGGGTATGAAATCTGCTGCAGATGCTTACATTGTTAAACCATTTCACCCCCAAGAATTTATTGATACAGTCAAACAACTTTTGCCATGATTTGCTTGAGAAATAATTCACAGGGAAGTTTGATATCATGTTTAAATCATTAGGGTTTACTGACAAAAGTATGATAAGTCAGGATAAATGGGAATACTCATTAGAGGAGGTAGGAGGAAGAAATGTCCCTTGATTTTTTCATCCCTTTATTCTACTCAAAATGCTAACTTTTTGAACTTTTTGAACTTTTTGGACTGAAAAGCCTGCATTTTTTTCGATCAAAAAAGGCTTAAAGTATTTATAGATAAAGGTTTTGAAAGTTAATCAGTCATAATATTAGTCCTCAGAGTCTTCTTCTTCATCCCCTTCTTCTTCTTCATCCCCTTCTTCTTCGTCCTCAGAGTCTTCTTCTTCCTCTGGCTCTTCTAGATCGCTTATCTTCTTGCGAGAACCGTAATAGGAAAGTTTAATTCCTTCTTTTTCAAAAGCATCCACAATCATTTTGCGCAAACACATTTCTATGTCTTCGTTCTTTCCTGGCTTAACTTTTGTAGTCGTCTGAATTAATAACTGATATCGATCAAAACCCTCAACCCCATCCACTTCTGTGGGTTCTATCACATCCTTATTAGTTTCCTGGAATTTTTCTCCCACTACTTTGATTATTTCGTAAACGCGATCAAGATTGGTTTTATAGGGGACATAAACTGTGACTATTGCTTCACTATATCTGGAATAGTTGATAATATTACCAACTTGGCCATTGCGAATAATATAGTCTTTATCCTCAAAGCTGATGCGAGTAGTTTTAAGTTCGATCGCCGTAACATAACCTTTTATATCATCAATCTCGACGAAATCACCTACTAGGTAGTATCCTTCAAACACATTAAATAAACCAGCTATCACATCTTCGACAATACTCTGGGCTCCCATACTCACTCCAAGACCAAGAATACCAGCACTTGCAAGAATGGGAGTAGAGTCAATACCAAGGGTGTTGAGAATTGCAATTATAGCACCAACGTAGACTAGATATTTCAGGGTACTATCAAACAATGGTAAGAGAGTTTGTAGTCTCTTTTTTTCCAATTCATCTAACTTTTTGTCATCACTGACTACGAATTTTCTTGTTAAAAGCTTACCTATCTCTTCAATGACCCGGCTAATATAAAATATGCCGACGATCTGAATGATTTTAGGTGTGATAAGTGCTAGATATGCAATGAATTCAAGTTGCTGTAGCACTAGAGTTACCATCGATAAGTAGATGACATACTCCAAACATCTCTTGGATAGGGGGATAAGATGACTAAGGCGATCGTATAAGCGCAGTAGGTTGTTGGGAATAGAATATTTTTTGCTGATGGAGTCTAATGTGTCGATAATTATAATGTTGGCCTTGACCAGAAGTATACCAACTATGATAATCGCATATATTCTGACACCAATATACATATATTGCGTGATTACTTCTGGTAGTTGAATGAATTGAGTGCATAAGGTTAGGCTCAATAACCACAGGATGTTAATGAGGTTAAGGCTGATTGATAAATGTTTGCTACAAATACTAGAGGAAAGAAGGAAGAAGGTTTTAGTTATCTAGGAGAGAAGGAAGAGAGAAGTAATACCATTTTCAGAAAATATTGCTATATAGCAATTCCGATATTGGTGAGGTAGACTCATTCGTTTGTTTGAGGGAACAGGGAACAACCATAAGGGGGTTGGTAAGGGGGTGCTGGTTTCCCCACTCCTCCACAGGGTGGGGCGGATAGCACCCCCTTACATAAATAAATGTTTATCCGCTTCGATCAAGATGTTTGTCTGCCTCCCGACTGATTTTTGATGTAATCTTTGACTATTTCCAAAGGTGCTCCCCCACACGAAACTATACATTTGGAATCATGCCATAATTTAGCTTTTCCCCAGTAAAATTGGTTGATTTCTTGAGCATATTGTCGTCTAATAATTCTGCTGGTAGCAGACTTGAGAGATGATATTAACTGAGAAATATTATTATCTGGATGTAACTGAATTAATAGGTGTACATGGTCTGATTCACCCTCAAACTCTTCTAGTTGGCAACGTCTAGCAGCTAAAACTTTTTCTATAATTTCCCTCATATCTTTAATCATATTTGTGGTCAAGACCTTTTTCCTGTATTTGGTCACGAAACATATATGTAAGTGAATGTCATAGACCACATGAGAACCACGGTTTAATTCTTTTTCCATAATCTCTATTCATTTTTATTTTTTGGTGTTAAGATATAGTATATCGACTCAAGTATTACCTAGAGGTGATAGCTATATGGCAAATAGAAGATTGACTTTTCGACTATACCCGACAAAGGTACAGAAAGACAAACTATTTTTGGCCAGAAAACTGCATCAGCTTTTGTATAATGCTTGTGTCGCTCATAGACGTTTTGAGTGGAGAAAAAACCGCTCAAGTGTAGACTACTTTACTCAGCAGAACGCTTTGCCTGGTTTTAGACAGCAGTGGTCAGATTACCAACAGCTTAATCTGACTGCACTACAGGCAACAGTAAAGCGTGTTGACTTAGCTTACAATGCTTTTTTTAAAGGAATCAGGAAGCGTCCAAAGTTTAAGTCAATTAGAAATTACTCCGGTTGGACTTACCCAGATGGTCGGCAAGGTTTTAAAGTGCAGATTGAGTGTAGCCAAAAATATGCAGTTAATTGTGGATGGGTGACACTTAATGACTTGGGTATGAGACTTAGGATGCGGGGTAGGTTTAAGTATTGGGGAAAACCTACTACTTGTACGATTGTTTATCGTCCTGATCAAGATCAGTGGTATGCTTCATTTAGTATCAAGACCTCGGAACCATTACCATTGTTTGGTAGTAAGTCTCCACTGGATTATGAGTCAATGGTGGCTTTTGACCTTGGTACTCAAACAGCTTTGACTTGTTATGATGGCTATGGTTTTGACGAAATTAGTAATCCCAGATTTGAGCGGGAGTTCGCACCTAAAATCAAGAAAGCGTCAAAGGGTCTTAAAAGAAAACAGCGTCCAGTTAAAGGTAAGCAAAAAGCATCTAGTAGATGGAAAAAAGTAGCGAAAAAAGTTTCTCGCCTCAAAACTAAAGAGTCGGCAGTGAGGAAAGATTGGCAGCATCAAGTAACTACAGATATTGCTAGTTGTTATGACATCGTAGTTACTGAAAAGTTGAATGTTAAAGTCATGACTCGCAAGGCTAAAAAAGGTAAACGCAAAAAGCAAAAAGCAGGTTTAAACCGTTCTGTGCTTGATGTTGGCTTTGGAACATTAAACCAGATGGCGTTGTATAAAATTCTAGGTAAAGGTGGTTTGCATATTACCATTGACACCAGGAGAGTCAAGCCTTCTCAGAGATGCCCAAACTGTGGAACAGTTCATAAAGAATGGGCACAGTTGAGTAATCGTTACCATGTTTGTGATGATTGTGGTTTTGAGATACCCAGAGACCAAGGATCGGTCATGGTGATGTGGAATGTTGCTGCAGATCGGCAACCGGGGCTAGGAACTGGCCTCGTTAATCGTCGATGCTCAAGCTCTACTGATTCGACCCGTAAACATACAGGCTCGATGAGGCAACTGGGGCAGATGAAGCGCTCAAAATCTCAAAGTGTAGAAACATTGGGTGAGGTTTCAGAAACCCCGCCCGTCTACACGGCGGGGTAGTTCATGGAACAGGGAATAAAAAGATAACTGTACCTCACGAGTTTGAGAAAAGCTATATTGTTTGGTTTTAGGTGATAGGTGGTGGGTGGTAGTGGACTGACACAGCTAAAATGGTGCATTAGAATAGCTCGCCAAAAGTTACTAATCTCTAGAAAGAGCGATATAGCTGCCGCTAGGCTCCGCCAACGCTAAAATATAGATAGTCAAAAATAGGTTTTCAGAAGGCTCCACAGCTAAAATAGTGGATGAAATCTAGTGGAGTCACACACCTTAAATGGTGCATTGGAAAATGGGGAGATGGGGAGGTGGGGAGATGGGGAGATGGGGGGATGCGGTGTCAGTTACACAAAAAAAGCTGCACAGTTTTAGCTTTGTCGGTCCAGTAGGTATTAATAGAAGCAGTATAAATATTCTGCTCCGAAGCCCAGAGAATTTTACTGTAACAATCTTTAGCGTGAATTTGCTATCAGGAATAAAGAAAAAAAAGGAAAATGATAGACATAGGGTCTAAAATCAATTAGAAAAGCTATTTTTCAGCATAAATTTAGAGCTTGGCTTTTTTTAGTATTCTTTTTCTTTTCTTTAACTAGAAGCACTAGTATAATACCGCAAAGCCAGTCGCCAAAATCTAGTAGAAGCAAAAAATAACCCACCTGCTAAAAACATAGAACCCAATACCCAACCACCTCCAAGTCTATCTAGCATTGTTTGGGCGGGAACTGTTGTCAAGAATGCCACTGGTACGAGAAAAGTAAAAAAGAAACGATAAGCAGTGGGATAAGCCACCATTGGATATCGACCTGCTTCTAATAAACGTCTGAGGACTTCTGTCACATTGTAAATTTTGACAAACCAAATGCTAGTTGACCCCAACATAAACCAGATACTATAAAGACTGATTACTCCACAAATAAATGGTAGTAAACTTAACGAATAATTATGAATTCCTAACCCTAATTTACTACCTGCATATCCTAATAAAAAACAACCCGAAATTACGTCTGATAGTCCCCAAGGAGATACTGTACGGCTAGAAAGCCAAAATTGACTACTAATAGGTTTTAGTAAGACAAAATCTAGGGTTCCGTCTTGGACTTGTTGTACTATTCGGTTCAAATTGGGAATCAAAAAAATTCCTGAAAGACCTTGCAAAATTGTAAAAATTGCTAAAACTATTAAGGCTTCTTCCCAATTCCAACCTTGAAATTTATAACCAGTTCTATAAAACAAAAATAATCCAAATAAGCTGCCTGCTAAATTTCCTAAACTACTAATGGCTGCGATAATAAAGTTAAAACGGTATTCTAGTTCGGCTGCTATAGCTGCGCCCCAAAATAATTTTAGTATTTGTAGATGTCGTTCCATATTTTCTATTTTATTTGACTTTTAATATCTGACTTTTAATCCCAAATTGATAAATGTTTGCTACAAATATTATCAATCTTGGGTGTTGGGTGTGGGGTGTTGGGTGTAGTGAAATAATAGAAAAAACAAAGAAAAAAGCCGATTAGAAAAGGGATAAAGTGGAAAAAATTTATTAATTGGTTAATACTTGAAGTTTGATCAAGCATAACATTCTTTTTCAAAATTGTATAATACCGTTTTATTTCAAAATATATTTAGTCAAAATTTGCTAATTTTGTGTGAAATAGTACCTCAGCGGTTCCTGACGGAATACTCGACAAACAGCGGTCAGCCATCAGCTCTCAAGGCGTATGAAAGATATTAATTATTTAATTATTAATTATTCGGTAAGTGTTTCAGGTTCTTCCTCGTGTTTGGAAATTTTTTACCCAACAATTCTAGTCTAAAACTAAATACGTTGACTCTCCCGAAATATCCAGTTAAGGGCAATTACATAACTTCTCTCTAATGTCTAAGTTTTATGTTAAAAAAGATGTTTATAAAGCCTCTCGTTTTCAGGGGAAATAAGAAAAAATTTTCCTTTTAGTAAATCCTCTTATTTTCAATAAATAGGTAATTGTTAATTATTAATTGTTAATTGTTAATTGTTTTGTTGAGGTTAAAAATTTATTTGACTTATTTGATAGTTGATTGATAGTCAGAAAAATTGGGTTAAATATTCGGGAAAGTTGATAATAACCGAAGTTTTCCATACTTAAAAATTTAACCCACTCCTGACTAATAAATCAAAAGAGGAAAAAGTTTTCCAGAATCAAGTCATTACAAAAATAGCCAACTTATAAATCTTTGACTTTCAAGGTGTTAAGTTTTGGCTTTTAGATGTAGATAAAATTAATAATAAATAGTCTGAAAAATCTATCAGCCTACAACCTTTTATAAATTAGCTTTTTTTTCCTTCTCTCTTGAAAATAAGTCAAACCTTTTTCCGGCTTTAACTACTAATTAGAAGTTAAAACTACAAATTCGGTTACTTTGCCTCCACTATAAGTTCGCCAATGTTCGGAAACTTGAAAAAACTGTTCATTATAGAGGTTAGGAGTCATTACACGGAAACTTTCTGCACAATTATTTTGCTCTTTACTAGGTTGATTATTTCTGATTTTAGTTACTAAATTTTCCATAAATTTATAGCCATCACAAAAAGCATTTGGAGGCCAACCAATTTCCTTCCCCAATGCTTTACCTGCAACGTAAATTAGATTGTGATAAACAGAATTTGAATCCATTCTATCTATATGTCTGCGTAATTTCAAAGGTGATGGCGCAATCAAATATACATCTTCACAATCAGGTTCAGCATAGATTAATTCATCCCAATTCCGATAAGATTGAAAACTTTCCCCTGATTCTAATTCATAACCTAAAGCAAACTTCATTTCATCTAATAATTCTGTTTCTCCTGATTGTTCAATAATCCGGTCTAGCCAACTATCAATAGTATTATACAATTCTATATCTGATAGAGAAAGCAAAGCTTCTTTGACAGCATCCGTGTGTAGTTTAGTTTTGATTTTCATGGTTTAACCTCCTTTTTTTGTTTGTGTTTGATTTTGGTTTAGTTTGGTTTAGTTTAGTTTGGTTTATTAGCTTTGCTGGAGGAAATATCCTCCAGAATATTACAAAAATATTTGGCAGTATTCTGCTCATAATAGAGAGCAGAAAAAAATTATTTAAGTTCTCTCCACTGACCTAGTTATTACCTGAAGAGTTGCTTCTGCTATTAGGGAAAATCCTGATAGCTCGGCCCTCTATTTTCTTTTCGCTGATTTACTCACAAAGAGAAATATTGATCTTCGTCGATCCCTATTGGTAAATTAATAGGGTTGAGGTATAACTGCTTCATAAAACCGATATAAAACGTCACAAGTCCTGACATTTAATGGCATATCTTGGACATGACCACATCTACTCTCTCGTGGGTAGGGAGATCGTATAGGCAATTATACTGTTGCCAAAATATTCTATACTCCTCCGGTGCGAAGGCCCTCAACTATTTTGTGTTTAGGGTGGGGTTTCAGAGGAAATTATTTATGTGCCAAAACTCTAAGTATAGTATATAAATAGATTTTTGTGAATCCCTGTTTTGGCAATTTGTATATATTTTTGATTTTTGATTTTGATTTTTGATTCAAAAATGTTAGCCTATAGAATGGCTAGTACATTGAGAGCGATAATGGTCCGCAACGCTGACGCGAACACTCACTATATAGAACCCATTTGAGATTTATTTAAAAAGAGAGAGGAGAGTGTATAAGATTTGACACTGTGACGCGGGGACGCGGCCTGTCAGTGACACCCTAATATATCTTCTCTTCGTGTCTGGTGTGTCTCCCCCTTTCCCTATCCTCATGTGGGAAATGTAGGATGGATATTTGGTCTGTATTTTTCCACCTGCTTGGTGCGCGTTTCCCGACAGTCACTCAACTGCCGTTTGCACAGCGTCTCTAGAAGAGATACTCGAAGGGCGCGGGGTCGCATCCGCTTTTTCCTATATTCCTTCTCTTCACATTCTGACTCCTCGAAAAAAACTGACATCACGGAAAAGATAGCAAATGGGTTCTATCCAATAAACAAGCATTTTGCTAGCAGACAGGATATATATTTGAAGATGCACCAAAAAATCAGGGAAAATTTAAGCAACAAGAGGCACCGAGGACTGTCTTATCTAGAATCCGAATAATTAATTATCGTATGATCGGCTAAGTCAGAAGTTTGAAGCTTGTCCCCGCCTCCGCGGGGGTCAGAAGTCATAAGTCAGGAGAAAGGAAGGATTAAAATATGGCAAGAGAGTAAGGGTTTAAGATCGAAAGTATGTATTAAGTGAAGATAGTCAGTACAAGAACTGTTTATTAATTGTTGAGTATGACTATAGCGTTTCCCAGACTAATGAGGTAAAGCTATCTTGATTTCTATTGTATTCCCAGATGCGGTGTTCCCTAAAACCAAGGAATGAGCATACCAAACCCAGCACACGGAATTGCTACGCGAAACAAATAATGTTCACCTACAACCTACCACCTACCACCTAAAACAACTAATGAGTCTACTTCATCAGTATGGGAATTGTTATATCTCCAGTATATAGTAGTCGAAGCAAAGTTTGGGACATGAAATAGGTATTAATTAAGCGGATTAATATTGGCAGAATTAGCATAAGGTCCCTTTCGCAATGCTTTGCCCAAAGCATTATCATTCTCTCGCAAACCTTCATAGAAAAATAGCACTTCACCGTTAATTCCCACAGAGCGGTTATAGGCGATCGCCTCCAAAAGATAATCTATACTTATTCGATAAGAGCCAATTTTAATTAAAATACCTGGAAACAATTTGTTTAACTGACTACAAGTAAACTGCTGTTTTACTAACTGTTGTACAAGAGTTTTATAACTACCAAAGTCACGACGATAAAGCTGAGGATGGATAATATCAACTATTTCCCGATGCACCCAAGTAGGATAGTCTTGCAAATATTCATTCAAACTCCATTTGTAAACACTCGGAGCCATTGATACTAAAATATTAGGTTTGATGGCTTTCACTTCCCGATATAACCGACTTAAAAAATCTGTGAGAATATCCGCCCGCCACTGCAACCATTTTTGATGTTGATGATTTCGCGGTGGGAGAGAAGAAAACTGCTGATGATAACGCGCTATAGTTTTGACATCATACCCACCTTCTACAGGAAATGCTGGCATTCTGTCATCTCCTTGGATGCCATCAATGTCATAATTTTTCACTACTTCCAATACTAAATCTATGAGAAAATTCTGCACTTGTTCATCCAAAGCATTCATCCACTCAAAACCATTTTTCACCAATAAATTTCCCTGAGAGTCACGAGCTGCCCATTCTGGTTTTTTTGCTAGGAGCAAACCTCCATTTTGTTTGTAAGAGCTGACAAACCCGTATTCAAACCAGGGAATAATTTTGAGGCCAACTCGCCTTGCTTCTGCGATCGTTTCTGCAAGTGGGTCGCGACCTTTGTATAGGGGGTCTATTTTTCTGCCGAAAGTGGTCTGCATCAGTTGACTGGGATAGAGTGTATATGCTTTATTCCAAACCACGGGAAATACAACGTTAAATCCCGTTTCGGCCAGAAAATTCATTGCTTCGGCAATGTTATCTCTGGAATGGAAGAGTTTACTATCAACATTTGTCAGCCAAATACCGCGTAATTCCATAATGATGTGCGAATTATGTGAGATGATTTATCTATTGGTTTAACTAGCTATTCCTCTGCAAGAGGCTTGCTGAAGTTCTGCCAAGCGGAGCATTTTGTCAGGAAGTGCTACTTGAATTTTATTGGCGATCGCAAAATTTAATTGTTTGAAATTCAAAATTCAAAATTAATTTTTTTGTCTAGATTTCTAATTTTTATCATTAAAGTAAAACTCTTTAATACAAAAGTTTAGAGTTAAAATCATCTTCTTCTAGGTAGATGCGTGATTCAGAGAAATGCAAATTAAATGTATAAAAGTTTGAGTTATAATTTAAAGTTTAGTTAACAGCGATGTCTTAATTATTCTTAACGGAAATACTCATCAATTCATTTTAAGCTATGCAAATAGGCAACTAATTTCTCAGTGTTCTGTAGAAATTGATACAGCCGATTTTATAGTTTAGTATTGGTAAGGAAAATTTAGCATGAGTGTAAACCTAGCAACTCAATTGCGTGAGGGAACCAAAAAAGCTCATACAAATGCAGAAAATGTAGGCTTTGTCAAGTGTTTTTTAAAAGGTGTTGTAGAAAAAACTTCCTACCGGAAATTAGTTCAGAATCTTTACTTTGTTTATTCGGCAATGGAAGAAGAGATGCAACGCCATCGGGAACATCCCATCGTTTCCAAGATTTACTTTCCAGAGCTAAATCGTAAGCAGAGCCTAGAAAAAGACCTACAGTTTTATTATGGTGCTGGTTGGCGCGAGCAAGTAGCTCCCTCTACTGCAGGTGAAGCTTATGTAAATAGAATTAGAGAAATCTCAGAAAAAGAACCAGAATTATTAGTGGCTCACTCCTATACTCGCTACTTGGGAGATTTGTCTGGCGGTCAAATTCTCAAGAAAATTGCTCAGAGAGGCATGAATCTAACTGATGGCGAAGGTACTGCTTTCTATGAATTCCCAGAAATTTCTGATGAGAAAGCATTCAAGAATAAGTATCGTCAGGCGATGAATGATTTACCTATCGATCAGGCCACAGCAGATAGAATGGTTGATGAAGCAAATGCTGCTTTTGGCATGAATATGAAAGTATTCAATGATTTAGAAGGTAATTTGATTAAGGCGATCGGTATTATACTATTTAATACTTTGACTAGAAAGCGTAGTGCTGGAAGTACAGAGTTAGCTACCGCTGCTGAATAGATAATGACTGATTAGTTAATATTGCTGTCTCACAAGAGACTATTACTTTTAATAATTTGTTTAAAATCCTGGGGGTTTGATGGCTGAAACTCAGTCACCAAGTCTCCAGGATTTTAAGTTTAAAAAATCGTTCGGTAAGTTTGCAAGAATTGTCGTAACAGTTAAACTGGTAATAATAATTATGCAGATATGAGGAGAGTTTTCCGATGGCCTCTGCCAAAATTCTTGTCGTGGATGATGACCCAGCAATCAGAAATTTAGTTCATCGTTTTTTAAGCCAGCAAAATTATCAAGTAAAGTCTGCTGAAAATGGTGAGAGAGCTTTAGCTTTGTTTGGAAAGTTTCAGCCTGATTTAGTTGTCCTAGATATTAATTTGCCAGACACTAATGGCTTTCATTTGTGTAGGGAAATGCAAAGTCATAGAGATGTTTTTGTCCTAATGCTAACAAGCTTAACTGATACAGAATCTATAAAAAGAGCACTTGAAATTGCAGATGATTATATGAAAAAACCTTTTAGTTTAATAGAACTAAAAGCTCGGATCAGAGCAGTTTTAAGGCGGCCAAAACTATCTGAGCAGCCAAAAATAGAAAAGCTAAAATTTGGGGATTTAGTCATCGATCCTATAGGTAGAGAAATAAAAGTAAAAGATGAGATAGTTGATTTAACTGCTCTACAATTCAATTTGTTATATTGCATGGCTAAACAACCAGACAAAGCCTGGAAACGAGCAGAATTGTATGAACAAGTCTGGGGTGAAGAGTGGTTTGGAGAGCAGAAGCTTTGTGATGTACATATTAGTCAGATACGCAATAAAATTAAAAAATGTGGCTCTGATTTTGAGTATATAAAGACGGTTTGGAAAATTGGTTATAAGTTTCAATATCCAGCCGAAATTTATGCTCTAAAGGAGTAAGTTATTTGGCTCTAATTTGTCACTTTTTTCAATTCTCAATAGATACCTAAATTATTGAACTTTTGAGATTTTATTTTTTGATTAATTAATGACTGAAATTATTAGCAGTCGAAAAAGTCTGTAAATAATTAAATTTAAAATCGTCTTAAATTTATCTATTTTGAGATTAACTATCAATTTTAGACTATGACTATTAGATATCTCCGATAATTAAAAATAAAATCAATTATCGTGAATAAATTATTAATTATTATCCCCTACTCCCTACTCCCTACTCCCTACTCCCTACTCCCTACTCCCTACTCCCTACCAGGGCTATTTCATTCTAGAATAAAGTGACAATTTTACTAGCTTTTAGATATTGGTTGCTCTAAACTTCAATCCTTGAAAAGGCATATTTTCGTGGTTT